>Ga0335072_10000413_pt1 | contig 86177 bp, 81 predicted proteins | sample Lox_Sample_21_FD_206725 | JGI IMG/M metagenome (GOLD analysis project Ga0335072, IMG submission 206725) | Soil microbial communities from Loxahatchee National Wildlife Refuge, Florida, United States - Lox_Sample_2.1 | ecosystem: Environmental > Terrestrial > Soil > Wetlands | place: USA... | reverse complement strand
TTCGTCTTGGGCCCGGTGAGCATGTAGACCGACTCCTTGGTCACCTCGCCGAACGCGAACTTCTCGCTGCGCCAGTCCTCGCGCGACAGGTCCGGGAACAGCTCCTGGAGTGGCCCGGGACGCATGACGGCACCGGACAGGTTGTGGCCGCCGCACGTCTTGGCCTTCTCGATCACGGCCACCGGCACCTCCCCGAGCGTCTCCAGCAGCTCGGGATCGTCCGCCAGCAACTGCAGCAGCCGGTTCGCGCAGGCCAGGCCGGCGGTGCCGCCGCCGACGATCGCGACGCCGACGTCGATCCGCTCCTCCTCCGGGTCGAGCTCGCGCTTGACGAACTCGCCCACCGGGTCGACCGGGGGCGGGAACTCGCTCGGGGCGACGGCCACTCGGCCGTTCATCGACGCCATGCCGGCGATCAGCCTCCCTTCTTGGCTTTGATCGCCTCGATCAGCTTGGGGACGATCTTGTTCAGATCGCCCACCACTCCGAAGTCGGAGAACTCGAAGATCGGCGCTCCCGCGTCCTTGTTGATCGCGACGATGTTCTCCGAGGACTGCATCCCGACCTTGTGCTGGATCGCGCCGGAGATGCCCGCGGCGAGGTACAGCTTGGGCGAGACGGTCTTGCCGGTCTGCCCGATCTGTGCCGCGTACGGGTACCAGCCGGCGTCGACCACGGCCCGCGTGGCCGCCACCGCCGAGTTGCCGCCGAACGCGCCGGCCAGCTGCTCGAGCAGCTCGAATCCGTCGGGCTTGCCCAGCCCGCGTCCGCCAGCGACGAGGATGTCGGCGCCCTCGATGTCGACGTCCGCGCCGCGCTGCTCGCCGCGCTGGACCATCTCGGCCTGGTTCGACCACGGCGAGTACTCGACGTCGACATCGACCACCTCGGCCGAGCCGCCGTCGACCGCCTTGGTCTCAAAAGCGTTGATTCGCCCGATGATGATCCCGAGGTCGCCCTGGTACCGCGACACCGAGATCTGTGAGTCCTGGAGGATCGGGCGCTCGGCCACGAGCTTGCCGTCCTCGGCGCGCACGGTGATGACCTCCATCGTCACGCCGGCGTGCTTGCGCGCGGCCAGCCCGGCCCCGATCTCGAACCCCAGCAGTCCGCCACCGAACAGCGCGTAGGACTGTCCGTGCTCGTCGATCACCTTCGCCATTACGTCGACCACCGGCTGGGCCAGACCTTCCGGGCCAGGCGCACGGAACACCTTGGTCGCGCCGTAGGCGCCCAGCGACTGGCACAGCTCGTCGGTCAGATCGTCGCCGCCGACCACGACGGCGTGGCATTCGCCACCGATCTCCTTGGCCCGCGCGGTCCCTTCGGATACGGCGCCGAGCGAGTTCTTGTTGAACTCGCCCTCGTAATGCAGAACGTATGTGAGAACGTCGGCCATCTAGATCAGTTTCCTTTCCTCGAGCCAGGCGACGATCTTCTCGACGGTCTCGTTCGTGTCTTCGTCCTCGATCACTTGGCCCGCGGCCTTGGCCTCGGGGGCGTGGAAGTCGCCGCACTGCACGCGGGAGCCCGCCTCCCCGACCAGCGAGGCGTCGATCCCGACGTCGCCGCTGGCCACCTTCTCGAGCGGCTTCTTGCGCGCGCCCATGATCGCCTTGAGCGACGGGTAGCGCGGCTCGTTGATCGCGTCCCCGACCGAGATCACCGCCGGCAGCTTCACCTGCACCGTGTCGTAGCCGTACTCGGCCTGACGCTCGCAGCGCAGGAGGCCGGGGGTGGGTGGGTGGGAATCTGATGCCTGGACGTCCATCTTGATCACCTGGGTCAAAGAGGGCATCTTCAGGTGGTCGGCCACGACCGCGCCGATCGTGTAGCACTCGCCGTCGTCGGACTGCTGGCCCAGCAGCACGAGATCCGGCGACTCGGACTCGAGCACCTTGGCTAGCGCGTAGCCGGTCGCCGCCACGTCGGATCCGACCAGGCCGTCGTCGGTCAGCTGGACCGAGCGGTCGGCGCCCAGCGACACCGCCTTGTGCAGCGCACGCGTCGCCGACTCGGGGCCCATCGTGACCGCGACGATCTCATCGACCTCGACGGCACCACCCTCGCGGATCTGCATCGCCGCTTCGATGGCGTGCGTGTCGTACGGGTTGAGGTTCTTCTCGCCCGAGCGGTCCAGGCGACCCGTCGAGGGGTCGATGCGCTTCTCGACGGCCGCGTCAGGCACCTCTTTGACGAGGACGCAAATCTTCAAGTCAGGCCTCCTAGAAGTTCAAACGGTGTCGCATATTACCCGGTTGACTGACGAGTCAATCAGGCGCTGGGGGGTGGGTGGGTGCGATCCCTTCCGCGTCAGGAGCGGACGGCACTGCGAATGAAGTCGACCGCTTGCTCGGTCGAGGCGCCCGGTGTGAACACCTCCGCCACCCCGAGCTCTTTCAGCTCCTTGACGTCTTCGGACGGGATCGTCCCGCCCAACGTGACGACCACGTCGTCGGCCCCCTGCTCACGCAAGAGCTCGAGCACCCGCGGCACGAGCGTCATGTGCGCACCCGACAGGATCGAAAGCCCGACCGCGTCGGCGTCCTCCTGGATCACGGTCTCGACGATCTGCTCGGGCGTCTGGTGCAGGCCCGTGTAGATCACCTCCATACCGGCGTCGCGCAGAGCGCGCGCGATGATCTTCGCGCCGCGGTCATGCCCGTCCAGACCGGGCTTGGCCACGACGACGCGGATCTTCTTCTCGGTGGTGGGAGGCATCGAGGGGCGGGGATTTTATTGATGAGGTTGGTACGGGGGTCGAGGTGCGACCGGCGCCGCCATCGAGCGGCCTCGACCGACGGTCAAAAAACAGGCGCCTCGCGGTAGCTGCCGAACACGGTCTGCAGCGCGCTGACCATCTCCCCTTCGGTGCAGTCGGCACGCGCGGCCTCGATCAGCAGCGGCATCAGGTTCCGCGCCGGATCGCGCGCCGCGTCGACGAGCGAGACGAGTGCGCGCTGCGCCCGCTCGGAGTCACGGCGCTCTCGCACCCTCTGCACCCGGCGCACCTGCTCGACCTCGAAGGCCGGATCGATTCGCAGGATCTCGGGCCCGAGATCGTCGCCCTCGGTGTACGCATTGACGCCGACCATCCTGCGCACGCCGGACTCGAGCTCACGCTGATAGCGAAACGCGGCGTCGGCGATCTCATGCTGCGGGAAGCCCTGCTTGACCGCCTGGACCATGCCGCCCAGCTGATCGATCCGGGCGAAATACTCGTACGCCTGCTCCTCCATCCGGTCGGTCAGCGCCTCGACGAAGTACGACCCGCCCAGCGGGTCGATCGTGTTCGCCACGCCCGTCTCCTCGGCGATGATCTGCTGGGTGCGCAGCGCCACGCGCACGGCATTCTCCGTGGGCAGCGCGAGCGCCTCGTCAAACGAGTTCGTGTGCAGCGACTGCGTACCGCCCAACACACCCGCCAGCGCCTCGATCGCCGTACGCACAATGTTGTTCAACGGCTGCTGCGCGGTCAGCGACACGCCCGCGGTCTGCGTGTGAAAGCGCATCCGCCACGACTCGGGCTTGCGCGCCCCGAACGTCTCGCGCAGCTCCCGGGCCCAGATCCGCCGCGCCGCCCGGTACTTCGCGATCTCCTCGAAGAAATCGATATGCGCGTTGAAGAAGAACGACAGCCGCGGCGCGAAATCATCCACATCCAACCCGCGCGCCACCGCCTGCTCGACATACGTCAAACCGTCCTTCAGCGTGAACGCCAGCTCCTGTGCCGCGGTCGACCCCGCCTCCCGAATGTGGTAGCCGCTGATCGACACCGGGTGCCAGCGCGGCATTTGCCCCGAGCACCACTCGATCATGTCCCCCACCAGCCGCATCGCCGGATCGACCGGGAAGCACCACTCCTTCTGCGCGATGTACTCCTTCAGGATGTCGGTCTGGATCGTCCCGCCCAGCTGGTCAGCCGGGACGCCCTGACGCTCGGCCGCCACCACATAAAACGCCAGCATGATCGCCGCCGGCGCGTTGATCGTCATCGACACCGTCACCTCGTCCAGCGGAATCCCGGAGAACAGCGTCTCCATGTCCTCGAGCGAGTCGACCGCCACGCCCTCACGCCCGACCTCGCCCTCAGAGCGCGGATGGTCGGAGTCCAAACCCATCAAAGACGGCATGTCGAACGCCGTCGACAGGCCAGTCTGGCCGTGGTCGAGCAGATAGCGGAAGCGCCGGTTTGTCTCGGCCGCCGTGCCGTAGCCGGCGAACTGGCGCATCGTCCACAGCCGCCCCCGATACATCGAGCCGTACACGCCCCGGGTATAGGGGTACTCGCCCGGAAGCCCGATCGGATCCCGGTCCCCGCCCACCCCTGCCGGAAGGTCGGCCTCGGTGTAGAGCGGCTTGATCGGCTCGCCCGACATCGTCGAAAACGGCGCGTCGCGCTCGGGCGCCGCGCGGAAGATCTCTCGCTCCCAGCGGTCAGGATCCGTGGGCCGCCGACCTGTCGTGGCCATGATCGAAGTCTAGGGGCGGCCGCTCAACGGAGCTTGGCCACCAGGCCCCGCCGGCGCCGGTTATGCGCGGCCACCGCCGCCGAGCCGACGCCGCCGGCCACCGCGGCGCCCACCAACCCGACGGCCGCCTTGAGCCGGCGGCCGAGCCGGTCGAAGCGGAGCACCTCCCAGCTCTGCTCGCGCGCGGCCTTGCCCAGCGCGGCGTCGGGGTTGACCGCGACCGGGTGGCCGACGACGCGCAGCATCGGCAGATCGGAGGCCGAGTCCGAGTACGCGTAGGAGTCGGCCAGGTCGAGGCCGTCTCGCTGCGCGAGCTGCTCGATCGCGCGCGCCTTATCGCTGCCATACGCGAACAGCGCACCCGGGCGGCCGGTGTAGACGCCGTCGACGACCTCGGAGAACTGCGAGCCGATCGCGCCGTCGAAGGCCAGCACCCGCGCGAGCATCTCGGCCAGCTCCTGCGAGGCGGCGGTGACGATGTACACCCGCCGCCCTTCGTCCTGATGGCCGTAGGCGAGCTCGAGCACCTGCGGGTAGATGCGGGGCAAGACCCCGGCCAGCACGTCGGCGCCGAGTCGCTCCATGTCCCGTACCCGGGTCCCTTCGAGCGAGCGCGAGATGCGGTCGCGCAGCTCGAGCGAGTCCTCGTCGCTCGCACCGCGCAGGCGGAACTTCAGGTTCGCCCAGCCGTCGGCGGCCAGCTGCCGACGACTGAGCAGACCCGCGCGGTAAGCCGCACGACCGAACTGGAAGGCCGAGGAGCCCTCCATGAGCGTGCGGTCGAGGTCGAAGAAAGCTGCTGCTGGCGAGTTCGGTCCGTCAGCCGCCATTGACTTCGACGATCACCGCGTCGCCCTGACCGCCGCCCGAGCAGATCGCGGCGCACCCGAGCCCGCCACCGCGGCGCCGCAGCTCGAGTACGAGCGAGCCGAGGATCCGGGCGCCCGAGGCGCCGATCGGGTGGCCGAGCGCCACGGCGCCGCCGTTGACGTTGACCTTGTCCTCGTCGATCCCGAGCATCCGGATCGAGTTGAGCGTGACCGAGGCGAACGCCTCGTTGATCTCCCACAGATCGATCTCGTCCGCGCTCAGGCCGGCCTTGGCGAGCGCGTTCTTGGCGGCGTTGGCCGGGGTCCGGGCCAGGTAGGCGAAGTCGTCGGCCACCTGGGCGTGGGCGACGATCCGGGCCAGCGCGGTCTTGCCGTTGCGCTTGGCCCACTCATCGCTGGCCACCACCAGCGCGCCGGCGCCGTCGTTGACGCCCGGCGAGTTGCCGGCCGTGTGCGAGCCGTCCTTGAGGAAGATGGGCGGCAGCTTGGCCAGCGCCTCGAGGCTCGCGTCGCGCCGCGGCGCCTCGTCGATCTCCACGACGGTGTCGCCTTTCTTGCCCGTGATCGTGACCGGCACGATCTCCTCCGGCAGCCGCCCCTCGTCGGTCGCCTTGACCGCGAGCTGGTGTGAGCGGAGCGCCCAGCGGTCCAGGTCCGGTCGGGTCAGCTCGAGCTCGGCCGCGACCTCGCTCGCCTCCTGCGCCATGTGCTTGCCGCTGAACGGGTTGGTGAGCCCGTCGTTGATCATCGCGTCGATCGCCTTGCCGTCACCCATGCGGAAGCCGAAGCGCGCCTCCTTGAGCATGTACGGGGACTTCGACATCGACTCCATCCCGCCGGCCAGGCCGACCTCGAGGTCGCCCACGCGGATCGCGTTGTCGAGCAGGCAGGCCGAGCGGATTCCCGACGCGCACACCTTGTTGATCGTCTCCGAGGAGATCTCCTTGGGGATGCCGCCCTTGATCTGCGCCTGGCGCGAGGGGATCTGCCCCTGGCCGGCCTGGAGCACCTGCCCCATCACGACATGCTGGATCTGATCGGGTGCGACGTCGGCGCGCTCGAGCGCAGCCGCGATCGCGGTCCCGCCGAGCTCGGTGGCGTCGACGCTGGACAGGCCGCCCCCGAGCTTGCCGATCGGCGTTCGGGCGGCCGAGAGGATCACGGTGTTGGGCATCAGGTTCTCTCTCCTCGGGGATCTGGGGTCACACCATCGATCTTAGAGGCACGGGTATGCTCGCCCGGTGAACGTCGAGTCGACCACCGCGAGTCCACTCGACACGGACGCGGACACGATCGCGGTGGGCGTATTCGAGGGCGAGGGCGTCGCGCACGACGTCCCCGGCGGCGCGCTCGACGCGCTGCTTGAGTCGGGTGAGGCGCAGCGCAAGTTCAAGCGCCTCGCGGTCACCCACGCCGAGGGCAGGCGCTTCATCCTGGTCGGGCTCGGCGCCCGGGACAAGTTCGACGCCGAACGGGCGCGCGAAGCCGCCGGCGTCGTCCACGGCCGCGCCCGCGAGGTGGGAACCGGGACCCTGTGCTGGGAGGTACCGCACCACGTCGGCGACGAGGTCGTCGAGGGCCTCGTTCAGGGCACCGCGCTGCACGACTACCGGTTCGAGCGCTACAAGCCGGCCGAGGACTCGCGGCGCGTCCAGGGACTCGTGGTCAGTGCGCATCACGACGTGCGTGAGGCCGTGCACGTCGCGACGATCCTGGCCGATGCCCAGAACCGCGCCCGCGACCTCGGCAACACACCGTCCAACGACCTGCCGCCGTCCGCCCTGGCCGCCTACGCCGAGGAGCTCGCCCGCCGTCACGGCCTGCGCCACACCATCCTGGGAGAGGGCGCGATCCGCGAGGAGGGCATGGGCGCGTTCGCGGCGGTCGCGCAGGGCACCGACCAATCCGCCCGCCTGATCCGCCTCGACTACGACGGCCTCCCCGCCGGCGCCGGCAGCGAGTTGCCGCTGCTCGCTCTGATCGGCAAGGCCGTGACGTTCGACTCGGGCGGGCTTTCGCTCAAGCCGCCCGCGTCGATGCACGAGATGAAGTTCGACATGTGCGGCGGCGCCGCGGTGATCGAGGCGATCGGCGCGCTGGCCGAGCTCGGCGCCCCGGTGCGCGTGATGGGGGTGATCGGCGCCACCGAGAACATGCCGAGCGGCCACGCGGTCAAGCCCGGGGACATCGTCCGAGCGCTCGACGGCACGACCGTCGAGATCAACAACACGGACGCCGAGGGCCGGCTCGTGCTGGCCGACTGCATGTCATACGCGCGCCGCGAGGGCGCACAGCGACTCGTCGACGTCGCGACGCTGACCGGCGGCATCGTCGTCGCGCTTGGATCCACCTACGCCGGCCTGATGAGCAACGACGAGAGCTGGGCGGGCGAACTCCTGCGCTCCGCCGACCGGTCCGGCGAGCTCGTGTGGCGGATGCCGCTGCACCCCGACTACGCGGACATGATCAAGGGCCGCTACGGCCAGATCGTCAACACGACGGCAAAGCGCAACGCCACCGCGATCGCCGCGGCCGAGTTCCTGCACAACTTCGCCGGCGAGGTGCCGTGGGCGCATCTCGACATCGCCGGCACCGCCTACGACGTGCGCCGTTCGTACTTCGCCGGCAAGGGCGCGACCGGGTTCGGCGTGCGGCTGCTGGTCGAGGTGGCGCGCGGCGTCGCCGGTCAGCCGGCCGGCGTGTAGCTGAGGCTCACGCCGAACGCGATCGACGGTGGCCGACGGCCGTGGGGGTGGCGCGTGCGGTACGCCTGGTCGGCGGCTCCCAGCCGGGCGAGCGTTCGCAGTCCGAACCGATTCAGATCGAACCTCAGCATGTAGGTCCCGGGCGCGGTGAACCTCCGGTGCAGCGTCGAGACGACCTGGCTATGACCGTGGCCGTTGGGGACACCCGGACCGACCGCTCCGGCCGCACAGCCGAACCCCTCCGATGAGGACTTGTCGCCGGCGACGTGGATTGTCGAACCGGACGAGTTGAAGGCGATCCGGCCCGTCAGCACGCCGGGCACCACCGCTCGGAATCGAGTGCCGATCACGACGTCCTGATAGCTGGTGGCGTGGACGACGATGCTCTGGACGGACTCGGCGGTCTCGGTGCAGGCGAGCTGAAGCCGGCGGTCCTGGGATGGCGCCGCGCCGTGGGCCAGGGTCGCGAGCAGAACCGGCAGCCCGACCAGCAACTTCATGTGGCGGACTCTATAGCCGGATCACACCCAGAAAACTGCGCATCAGCCCGAGCCCGCCGTTAATTCGCACCCGCCGCGACGCGAACATCCCCAGGGCGGCGCGGCCGCGCGGGTCCATCGGGTTCGGCACGCCACCCACCAGCGGCGCCACGAGCAGCGCCACCAGGTCGGACAGCGCCCCGCTGATCCTCAGCGCGGGCGCGCTCGCCGGCCCATCCTCGACCAGGACCAGATCCTGGCCGAAGGCGATCCGGACCGGCGGATAGCCCTCCTCCATCCTGAGCTCTACCTCAATCCCCAGCGCCCGCGCCTGGGCGGGCCGGCGCAAGACCCCGCGCTCGACGATCGCCATGATCGCCGGCGCGAGCCCGCCGTCGGCCAGCGCGCCGAGCCGGACCTCGGGCACGCCTGCGTCGCCTGGCTGTGAGAATCCGGGCATGGAGTTCGATCTACCCGACCAGCATCGCCTTCTGCAAAGTACGGTCCGCGAGTTCGCCGAGCAGGAGATCGCGCCGGTCGCCGAGGAGCTCGACCGCGAGCACGCCTTCCCCTACGAGGTCGTCCGCCGCCTGGCCGAGCTCGACCTGATGGGGATCCCGTTCCCAGAGGAGTACGGCGGCGCCGGCAGCGACTCGCTGGCCTACGCGCTGGCCGTCGAGGAGCTTGCCCGCGTCGATTCCTCGGTGGCGATCACGTTGTGCGCGCACACCTCGCTCGGGACCCAGCCGATCTACCTGTTCGGCTCCGAGGAGCAGAAGCGCGAGTGGATGCCGCGGCTGTGCAGCGGCGAGCGGCTCGGGGCGTTCGGGCTGACCGAGCCCGAGGCCGGCTCGGACGCGGGCAACACGCGCACCCGCGCCGCGCTCGAAGACGGCGAGTGGGTGATCAACGGCGCCAAGCAGTTCATCACCAACGCCGGCACCGACATCTCGGGCGTCGTGGTCATCACCGCGGTGACCGGCACCGGACGCGGTGCCGACGGCCGCGGCGGCGACCGCGACCCGAATGAGCGCGAGATCTCGAACCTGATCGTCCCGAACGGCACGCCGGGCTACGAGCCCGGCGAGCCGTACCGCAAGATGGGTTGGAACGCGTCGGACACGCGCCCGCTGTCGTTCGCGGACTGCCGCGTCCCCGAGGGCAATCTGCTCGGCCAGCGCGGAGCGGGCTTCCGCCAGTTTCTGAACGTGCTCGACATCGGCCGGATCGGCGTCGCCGCGATGGGTGTCGGTCTCGCCCAGGGCGCGCTCGACCAAGCCCTGGCCTACGCCAAGGAACGCCGCGCCTTCGGCCGGCCGATCTCGAAATACCAGGCGATTCAGGGCAAGCTCGCGAACATGTCGACCGAGATCGAGGCCACCCGGCTGCTCGTTTACAAGTCCGCCTACCTGAAGGACAAGGGCGCCAACTTCACGCTGACCGCGGCACAGGCCAAGCTCAAGAGCGGGCGCCTCGCGGTCAAGGCCGCCGACGAGGCGGTCCAGATCCACGGCGGCTACGGCTACATCGAGGAGTACCCGGTGTGCCGCTTCTACCGCGACGCGAAGATCCTGACCATCGGCGAGGGAACCGACGAGGTGCAGGAAATGGTGATCGCGCGCGCCCTCGGCGCCTGACCCCCAGCGCCCGACCGCCCCTCGCGCCCCCTCTTCGATTATGCACCTCTTTTCGGTGCCGGACAACAGCACACTCGCCACCCCGCCATCGGGTGAATGCCGATCCACCCGGCTCTACCACGGATAACGGCACACTCGCGCGGCGACGAGCGGCGAGTGTCCAGTTAGCCGGGTTGTCGAACCCGCGCCCCAACCCTCAGCGCGCCAGCTCCTCGGCCCTGCGCTCGAGCACACTCGCCGCCGCGCTGGCCGGATCGATCTCGCGCGCCACCACGCGGTCGAGCAACTCCTGAACCTCCGGGTCCTCGCGCACCGAGGCCTCGAGCTCGCGCCGCATGCGGTAAGCCGCGATCCCGATCACCTCGTTCATCAGGTTGCGACGCCGGCGCTCGGACAGCGTTCCCTCGGCTCGGATGTAAGCCTGGTGCTCGTCCAGCGTTTGCGAGAGCTTCTCGACCCCCTCGCCCCGCACCGCCTCCGTCTTCAAAATAGGCACCTTCCACCCCTTTTGGGGACCGAGCGCAAGCACGTTCTTGATCTCGCGCACCATCGTGTCCGTCAGCGGATGGTCGGCCTTGTTGACCACGATCACGTCGGGGATCTCCATCACGCCCGCCTTCAACGCCTGAATCGAGTCACCCGAGCCGGGCATCAGCACGAGCACGACCGTATCGGCGTGGTCGATGATGTCGACCTCGGCCTGGCCCACGCCCACGGTCTCGAGCAGGATCACGTCCCGCCCAGCCGCGTCCATCAGCAGCGCTGCCTGCAAAGCAGCCTCGCTCAGCCCCCCCAGCGCCCCCCGGCTGGCCATCGAACGGATGTAGACGCCGCGGTCGAGGAAGTGGTCGGCCAGGCGGATGCGGTCGCCGAGCAGGGCGCCCTGCGTGAACGGCGACGTGGGGTCGATCGAGAGCACTCCCACCGTCCGCTCGCGAGCCCGTTCGAACTTCGTCAAAGCAGCCAGCAGGGTCGACTTCCCCGCCCCGGGCGGCCCGGTAAAGCCGAGCACCGCGGCGCGGCCGGTCCGGGGGAAGACCTCGCGTACGAGCGCCCAACCCTCGGGATCGTCGTTCTCGACCAGTGAGATCCCGCGGGCCAGCGCGCGACGGTCGCCGGCCAGGAGCCGTTGTGCAAGCGGTTCATCCGCGGCGGGCATGGCTGGTCATCATGCCAGCCGGCAACTTCGTAGGATCCGGCCGTGCAGTCAGTCAGCATCGAGCAGCTTGAGCGCACCGCTCCGATCGCCACTCCCGCGATCGTGCGCACCGGCCCGCCCCCGCTGCGCGGCGGCCCGCTCACCTTCCTGCGCTTCGCCCGCGCCCACCACATGCTCCGGCCCGGCTACGCGGTGCTGATCGCACGCTGGGCGTGGCTCAAGCTCCGCTGGCGGGGACGGCTTCAGACCGATGGGCTGTGCTTCGTGTGTCCTGGGGTGAAATTTGAGATCGGGCGCAACGCACAAGTCAGGCTCGGCCGCTGGTCGTGGATCGGCCACAAATGCAAGATCCGCGTCCACGAAGGGGAATTCGAGCTCGGCGCCAAGTCCGTGATGGGCCAGGAGTGCACGATCTCCGCCTACCAGCACGTGTCGATCGGCCGCGAATGCATCATCGCCGACCGCGTGATGATGATCGACTTCGACCACGGGATGGTCGAGGTCGAGCGCCCGATCCGGGAGCAGGGGATCTACAAGCGCGACGTCAACATCGGACACAACGTGTGGATCGGCTACGGGGCGTGCCTGCTGCGCGGAGTCCAAGTCGGCAACAACTCGGTGATCGGCACGAGCTCGGTCGTCACCGCCGACGTACCGGCAAATGCGGTTGTGGCGGGCATCCCGGCCCGCCTGCTCCGCATGCGCAGAGCGCCCAAAACGTTCCGCTGGGCCTGAACCACCTCAAACGTCAATGAACCGGGGCGGTGCGACCGTCCAAATACCCCATCAGGGGAGCGAGCACCGGCGTGCCCCAGCCCGACACGTAATCCCACCCGGGCAGCGCCTGGTAGAAGCCGTTGCTCCCCGCCTCGTAGTCGTTGAAGGCCTGGGCGTAATCCCCAGCGTTCTCGGCCACGCGATAGATGTCGGGATCGGCGAACCCCGTCCCGCGCCGGGACGCGGCCTGGATCCGAGTCCACATGCCGACCATCAGCGGCGATGACAGGCTCGTGCCGCCCTCGCTCGAGGCGCCACCAAGCTCGTCGCTATAGATGTCGTACGAGCTGGTCGCGATGTCGCCCGACTCGTCGGCCACGTCCGGAATCCCGCGACAGATGACACCGGACGTGTTCGGGTTGCCGTTCACGTCCGAAAGGCACGGCCGGTCCACGGCGGAGTCGCCCGTCTGGAACGACGGCTCGGGGATGAAGAAGCTCTGCCCGCCCCCGCTGTAGGGCCACGGATATTCGAGCGCGCGCTGGGGCGGATTGCTCGAGTCGGGATACAGGACGGTGCCCCCGACCGCGACCACGTACGGGCTGGCCGCCGGGTAGTTGATGATCGGAATGCCCTGGTTGAGCACCCCGTTACCGGCCCCGAGGTCCGGGCCCAGCACCAGGACCGGACACGAGGAGCCGGTATCTCCGGTGGCGGCAAACAGGGTGCGGCCCTCGAGCACCCCCTGCTCGAGCGTCTGCTCGGCGACGGGCTCCAGGTCGTTGGGCGCGCCGGTCCCGTAGTCGGCGTTCCAGTCCTCGTTGTTGTTGAACTGCGTCGGGATCGTTGACTCGAGGGTGGCATTGGCCGGCGTCGTCTCGCACTCACCCCACGACGCGTTGGCCTGCTTGGGTCCGCTCGGGTCATCGATCCACTTGACGATGTCGGCCTCGGCGTCGGGGTCGATAAGGTGCTCGGAGAAGTACAGGTGCACCTGCTTCACGTCGGGCGCCACGCCGGTCGACCCCTGCGTGTCGAGCTCCCACTCGACGTTCCCCGACGTGTCGGAGAAGTCGCCGTCGGCCGGTATGTCGGTGACCTTCACCGGGACCTTGGGCAGACCGTGCTCGGACTCGAAGATGGCCAGGTCCTTGACCGTCGTGCTCGAGTCGCCGGCGCCAAGGACCGCGATCTGCTGGCCCTGGCCCATGTTGTCCGACGGCATGTCGTAGATCGACCACATGTCCTGAGGGGTCAGCACGGCCGGAATGGTCGGCACGGACGCGGCGGGGAGGCTCAGGCGCTTGCTCAGCGAGGTCAACCCGGGCAGCGAACCGAACGCGCTGTTGATCGTGTTCGTCAGCGTGCCCTCCCCCGGGATCGACGGCAGCGAGGCCGGCGCGGTCGAGAGGCCGAGCACCGAGGAACCCGGCGCCGGGGCGCCGCGATGGGCACCGGCGAGCGGGGTGGTTGGACGCTGAAGCGTGTTCAGCCCGAGCACGTCGAAGATGTCCATGTGCGCGGGCACACTCGGGGCCGAAGAGTTGGCCAGGAACGTGATGCCTTTGGCCTCGTAGCGGTTCTCCTTGGTCTGGAAGAGCGCGTCGACCTGCTTGACCGTGGCGCTGAACTCGACGTAATCGCGCGCCCCGGCGCTCTCCACGATCTGCGCGCCCCCCTTGCGCAGCCAAGCGACCACCTTGCCGAACGTCGCCTTGGCGACGCCGAACCGCGAGGCGAACTGGGCAGGGGTGAGGAAGTGCTGATACTGCGAGCTGCGCGGGTTCTGAAGGGCGGTCTCGAGCGCCGCTTCTCCCGCCGAGTTCGGATCCTTCAGCCCGATCCCGATCTGCATCACCTGGGATGGGCTGGCCGCGCCGAGCTTGGTGGCGTATCCGAGCGCCAGTCCGTCGCGGGGGAACCAAACGCGGGTGCTCGAAACGCGGCCGTTGGCGCTGGCCTTGGGCGCCTTTCGCGCGCTTGCGGCGGGCACGCCGGTCAAGAGGAGCGTCGCGGCGAACACGCAAGCGATCATCGCCGTGAACCGTGGATGTGACATTTCGGACCCTGCCTTCCGGATGTCAATTTTTTTGATTTTTTTGGGGGGACGCAGGCTACTCGCCCGCCATTGCCCGGCGCGCTGCTTCAGCTACGGCAGACGGCGAGAAAGTCAAGCGCACGGTCCAGCCGATCGCGGCGCAACGCGAAATCCTGGCTGGAGATCGCGGGCGTGAAGCGGTCGTAGAAAGCCCCGGTGACCCCGAGGCGCCGGTGAACGCGGTCCCAGCCGAGCTTCAGCGCGAGCTCGTGGGCGCGCAGCTTGCCGGCGTGGAACAGCCCGAGCATCTCGACCCGGCCGAATGCGCCCTGGCACAGCGCCGTGAACTCGTCGACCCGGTACTCCCGCAGGTGCCACGGGTTGTCGGACTTGGTGGCTCCCGCCGGGGCGAGCGTCAGCAAATTGGGCGTCGAGACATATGCGACGCCTCCGGGCGCCAGCGACGCTCGGAAATGCGACAGCACGGCCGCCGGATCCACCACGTGCTCGATCGTCTGGAGGAACACGACGGCGTCGAACGAACCGGGCTCGCCAAACGTCTCGACGGCGCCCCAGGCAAACGAGAGCCCCGGCCGCGTGTACCTCAGGCGAGCGTGCTCGTGCGCCTCCGGATTCCCGTCGACCCCGACCACGGAGGCTGCCGATCCGGCCAGCACCGCCGAGCCGTACCCCTCCCCGCACGCCATGTCGAGGACGGTCCCGCCCGCCACCCTGGTTGCGATCCACTCGTACACGGCCAGGTGGCGCCGGTACCAGTAGTTCTCGGCCGGAACGTCGGGCAGGGTGCGCTCTCCGGTCAGCTCGAGCGGGGGCACCCCGGGGGGTTGGTTCTGCTGGACGTATGCGGCCATCGAGGGCTGATCAGGGTAATGTGCGCGCGCCATGGAGGCATTGCGGACGGCGGACGAGATCCGCGATGTGAACACGCGCTACCATGACGTGGCCGCCGCCGGCTACGACTCCAAGTGGGGCATCGACTTCGGCGAGGTGGGTCAGGGCCAGGTGGTCGGCAAGCTGCGCAAAATATTGGGCCCCACCCACCCCGCGCTCGATCGCGGCTTCGATCGGTCGCTCGAGATCGGCGCCGGCACCGGCTACTTCAGCCTCAACCTGCTGCGCGCCGGGCTGGTACGCGACGCCACCTGCACCGACATCTCCCCCGGGATGGTCAGGACGTTGAGCGCCAATGCCCGCCGGCTCGGCCTGACCGTCAAGGCCGCCCGGGCCGAGGCAGAGTCGCTGCCGTTTGCCGGGGGGAGCTTCGACCTGGTCCTGGGCCACGCCGTGCTCCACCACCTGCCGGACCTCGACCGCGCGTTCGCCGAGTTCCACCGGGTCCTCAAGCCCGGCGGGTGGGTCGTGTTCGCCGGCGAGCCCTCGCGCTTCGGCGACCGCCTCGCCGCGGTTCCCAAGCGTGGGGCGGTCGCGGTCGCGCCGGCGTGGCGCCGTGCGCTGCGGGCGTCTCCGCCCCCAGTGCTGCCGAGCGAGCCGGGATCGGTGAACGGCGACGACCACGGGCTCGAGCGCGTGGTCGACATCCACGCCTTCGCCCCCGACGATCTCGCCCGCCACGCCCGCGGCGCCGGATTCGGCGACGTGAAGGTTCGCGGCGAGGAGCTCCTGGCCAACTGGTTCGGTTGGTTTAACCGCGGCCTCGAGGCGAGCGCTGACCCGGCCGACGTGCCGATGCTCTGGCGTCAGTACGCGTTTCGCGGCTACCTGCTGCTCCAGCGCCTGGACGAGCATCTGCTCGAGCCCCACCTTCCGCCCGCGATCTTCTACAACCTGCTGCTAGCCGGGCGACGGCCCTAGATTGGTTGGCGGCGCCTGGCGGCGGCGCCTTAGATTGGTCGGCGGCGGCTTCGCCGGCGCCTTGGCCGCGTAGACTGGGCGGGCGGATGCCCGAAGGCCCGTCGCGCGATTTTCCGCTGTTCCCGCTGGGGATCGTGGCTCTCCCCGGAGAGCTGATCCCCCTGCACATATTCGAGGAGCGCTACAAGACGATGATCGGCGCCTGCCTCGAGGATGAGCGCGAGTTCGGCATCGTGTGGCTGTCCGACGACGGCCTGCGCGAGGTCGGCTGCGCCTGTGCGATCGACCGCGTACTCGAAGAGATGGACGACGGGCGCTTGAACCTGCTCGTCCGCGGCACGCGCCCGTTCCGCGTGCTCGAGCGCCAGGGGCACCTTCCCTACCCGGCCGGCGTGATCGAGTTCGTCGAGGACCGCGAGGACTCCCATGACCCGGATCTGGCCAAGACCGCCCATGAGGCGTACGCCGAGCTCGTAAAGCGCGCCACCGACAGTGAGCCCGACGCCGACGAGCTGGCCGGCATGAGCGCCTACGCGATGGCCGCCACCGTCGACTTCGGCCTCGACGCCAAGCAGGGCCTGCTCGACATGCGCTCCGAGAACGCTCGGCTGCGGCTCGTGACCCGGCTGTTCCGCGCCGCCATCAAGCGCCTCGAGCTCGTCGACCGAGTGCAGGAACGCGCCCGGTCAAATGGCAAAGTGAGATTCGGAGCGAGCTAGGCGTTGTAGATGACCATCGCCAACCCGAAGGCGATGCAGTAGACCCCGAACGGGATCAGGTTGCGCGTCTTGAAGTAACGGGTCAGGAAGTGCACGCTGATCACCGCGGCGATGCCCGCGGCGACCGCGGCGATTACCGCCTCGCCTCGGATCCCGTCGCCCTGCGCACCGAGCAGGTCGCCCACCTTGAACACACCGGCGGCGAGAATGATCGGCGTGGCCAATAGGAACGAGAGCTTGGCGGCGCCAGCATTGTCGAGGCCACGCTGGAGACCACCCGCCATAACCACGCCGTCGCGACTGATGCCGGCGATCAGCGCCGTCGACTGCACGAAGCCGACGCCCACTCCCTCGCGATAGCTGAGCGACTCCATCTCCCGATTCAGGTCCTGCCCGGAGCGCGTGCGCGCGCGCGCCCTCACCTCCGAGCGCCGGCGCAGGCGCTCGGCCCCGAGCAGGACGAAGCCGTTGACCGTCAGGAAGATCGCCGCGATCTCCGGCGTCGCGGTGGCATCCTGGACGACGCGTTGGAGCAGCACGGCGACGATCGCGGTGGGGATCGTCGCCGCCACGATCAACCAGGCCAGCTTCTCGGTCAACGTCTCGACGCGCCGCTTGGCGAGCGACTGGAAAAAGGCCGTGATGATCTCCAGCCAGTCGCGCCAGAAGTAGATCAGCAGCCCGACGGCGCTGCCCACGTGCAGCATCACGATGAAGGCCAGCCAAGGCGAGTTCGACTCCGATTGCCACTTGACGATGTTCGTCCACCCGAACAGGTTCGGGAGCAGCACCGTGTGCCCAAGGCTCGAGATCGGGAACAGCTCCGTCACGCCCTGGAGCGCGCCGAGCACGATCGCCTGGAAGGTCGTTATGAGGCTGGAGGCGATGGCAAGCATCGGGCGCGAACGGTAGCGAGGGTTCGCACGATAAGAGCGTCCTCAAGAACTGAAGCCGCAGGGATCGGCGCCCGCCTGTACAAAGAACAACTCCAATTGGGCGAGTTCCTTATGCGCCGACGCCGCCGTGTCCGGGAAGGTGAACGTGCCGTTCTGCACTTTCACCGTATATGTGAACACGCTGTGCGCGTCGCGCGTGAACCGTAGTTTCACGTCGTTGTTCAGGCTGGTCGACAGGGCGCGCGCCTGGATCAGCAGCGAATCCGCCAGCTGTTTGGGTTTACCCCCGTTGCACGAGATCGTGCCCGAGGAGTTGACGAGCATCGTCAGGGTGGGTGCCGGGCCGGTCCGGGTGACCTGGAACAGGTCGGGCGCCTCCACGTCGAGCCCGCAACCGCCCAGAAGCACCGCCGTGATGAGCACGCTCGCGGCGCGGAGCCTCATTCCACCACCACGACCGCGGCCCCTCCGCGCCGCGGATCGCCGCCGCCAGAGAACTGCCCCCGCTCATCACGCACGGCGGCTTGCGCACCCCCGAAGAACAGGTTGAGCTCACGGAAACGAGCGATGGCTCGGCCCGCGCGCTCGAGTGCGACGGTGTCGATCCCCGGCTCGGCGTACACCACGCCGTCTTCGAAGTGCACGCGCGGGGCCCGCACCGCCTCGCCTGCCTCGAAGCCGTCGTCGATCACCCGGATGATCGTCTGAAGGATCGCAGACCGGATCCGGTTCGACCCGGCGCTGCCGAGCACCAGCTCGGGCATGCCCTGCCGCAGGACCGCCGTCGGAGACATCATGCTCGGCATTCTGCGACCCGGCGGATGGCGGTGAAAACCGAGCGGGTTAAGGTCCTGTTCGCCGAGCATGTTGTTCAGGTGAACCCCGGTTCCGGGCACGACGACGCCCGAGCACGAGCCGTTAGAGCAGGTGACCGAGCACGCCCAGCCCGCGCGGTCGAGCACCGCCACATGGGTCGTCGAGCCCAGCGGCGAGCGCCCGCTCAGGAAGCGCTCGACGAACTCCGGGTCGTCGAGGCCCTCCAGGAACTCCGGCGTACGCACGGACTGGGTTTGCTCCATCACCGCGACGACGTCCTCGAGCACGGGTGGACTCGGTCCGCGGTCCAGGAGCGCGAGCGCGTGGGCGATCAGGATCCCGCCGGCCGAGGGCGGGGGGTTGGTGAGCACCTCGCGCCCGCGATATGTCGCGCGGATCGGCTCCCGGTCGACGATCGCGTACTGGGCGAGGTCCTCGGCGGTGACGATCCCGCCCCGCGCCTGGAGCCAGTCGACGATCGCCGCCGCGACGTCCCCGGTATAGAACGGCGCCGGTCCGTCCGCCCCGAGGCGCTCGAGCGCGTCGGCCAGCTCGGGCTGCCGGACGACATCGCCCGGGCCGACCAGTCGCCCGTCGGGCGCGAACAGCGCCGCGCACTCCGGCGTGGAGGTCACGATCCCGGCCAGGATCTCGATCACATACGCCTGCTGTGGGTTGAGCTCAACGCCGTCGCGGGCGAGTTTCGCGGCCGGCGCGACCAGCTCGGCGAGCGGGATGCGACCGAACCGGCTCGCGGCCTCCCACACCCCCGCCGCCATGCCGTAGGTCCCGACCGACGCCGGCCCGATGTTGAACACCTGCACGGCGTCGCCGAATGACACGCTGACCGGCACGAGCTCGGCCCGGGCCGCGATGTCGGCTCCGCGCCCCGGCGCCTCGATGAAGAAGTCGAGGAGGACCGGTTCACGCCCTGGCTCGACCACGAGCATGTAGCCGCCGGCGCCGAGGCTGGTCAGCAGCGGCTCGCACGAGAACGCGGTGAGCATCGCCGCGAGCGCCGCGTCGACGGCGTTGCCGCCCTGGTACAGCGCATCGGCGCCGGCCTGCGCGCTGCGCGGGTGGCCGGCCGCCACGACGCCGAGCGGCTCACTCATCGAACACACCCGCTGACGGGCTAGGACCAAGCATGGCTAGGACGCAGGGAGCGACGTGTGCAGCGCACACGAGCCACCGAGGACGCAGCCAGCCGCAGGTTATCGCCCGTCAGCGGCGAGGGATGAACTCGGGTACGTCGAGATCCAGTGCGCTGGGACGCGGGCGGGCACGGCTGACGCGCGGCTCGCCGACCGGCTCGCGCAGCGAAGGTTGGGAGGAGGCTGGGCGTGAATCCCAATCCTCGCGGTCCCTTATCCGATCGCGCCGGCCCGGGCGCTCCTCGGAATATCCGGTAGCGATCACCGTGACCCATATCTGGTCGGTGAGTTTCTCGTCGACCATCGCGCCGAAGATGATGTTCGCGTCCGGGTGAGCCGCCTCGGCCACCGCCTTGGCGGCCTCGTTCACCTCCCACAGCGAAATATCCGTCCCGCCGGTGATCGACAGGAGAATCGAGCGGGCACCCTCCATGCTCGTTTCCAGCAACGGCGAGGAGACTGCGTGTTCCGCCGCCTCGACGGCACGGCGCTCGCCGGTGCCCATCCCGATCCCGAGCAGCGCGTTGCCCGCGCCCGACATGATCGTGCGCACGTCCGCGAAGTCGAGGTTGATCAGCCCCGGCAGGGTGACGAGATCCGAGATCCCTTGAACGCCCTGGCGCAGCACGTCGTCGGCCACCCGGAACGCCTCGACCATCGACACGTTGCGCTCGAGCACCGACAGCAGGCGGTTGTTCGGCACGACGATCAGCGTGTCGACCTCGTCGGCCAGCTCGGCGATCCCGGACTCGGCCTGATCGCGGCGGCGAGTGCCCTCGAACTGGAACGGGCGGGTGACGATCCCGACCGTCAGCGCGCCGAGCTCGCGGGCAATCTGCGCCACGATCGGCGCCGCGCCCGTGCCCGTGCCGCCGCCGGCACCGGCCGCGATGAAGACCATGTCCGAGCCGCGCAGCATCGCCTTGATCCGGTCGTACTCATCGCGTGCTGCCGCGCGACCGAGCTCTGGATTGGAGCCCGACCCGAGGCCGTGCGTGATCGCGTCGCCGATGTGAAGCGTCTCGTGGGCGGCCGACAGCTGGAGTGACTGGAGGTCGGTGTTGATGGCCAGGAACTCGACGCCCTCGATCTCGGCCTCCACCATCCGATTGATCGCGTTGACGCCGGCACCGCCGACGCCGACTACGCGCAGCACCGGGCCGAGCGTCCCGCGCGGCGCGGTGGCCTCGCCGGCGCCCAGGGCATCGGCGTACACGTCGGGTTCCGGCTCGGGGGGCGGGCGCTTCCGGACGGCGGGTCGGTCGAGCACGTTCTCGGGGATGTCGGCAGAGAAGGCGTGACGCAGGCGCTCGTGGGGCAGCGGGATGCGCGGCTCCTCGACTTCCGGCGCCGGTCGAGCCGGGGGCACGGTCGACTCAACAGGCGGACCGGGGGCGGCAGCCGGTAGTGCGGACGAGGAAGACTCGGCCTCGCCCGACGCCGTCGCGCTCTCGTCCGCCTCCGGGCTCGCCTCCGCCGGCGGGCGGTCGTGAGCCTCGGGGTTGTCCTCGACGTCCTGCGCTGTCTTGCGGAACAGGGCCGCGAGCGGTCCCTCGCGCATACTCGCGCGCTTACCGGTTGGCATTGGAAAGGACCTCCTTCGCGAGCTGCCGATAGGCATGTGCGGCCACGCCGTCCGGATCGTACTTCAGCACCGACATGCCTTTCACAGGCGCTTCGGCGAAGCGAATCGTCTTACGGATGCGGGAAGCGAACACGCGGTCGCCGAAGTTCTCCTCCAGCAGCTCGATCGCCTCCTTGGCGTGCAACGTCCGGGTATCGACCAGCGTCGGAAGAATGCCCTCGATCTCCACGTCCGGGTTCAGGTTCTCCCGGATCATCGCGAGCGTGTTCTGCAGCTGGATCAAGCCGCGCATCGACAGATATTCGCACTGGACGGGGACGATTACTTTCTGCGCCGCCGTCAGAGCGTTAATCGTCAGCAAACCGAGGCTCGGCGGAGTGTCGATGAAGACGTAGTCGTAGTCCTCCTCGACCGCCTTGAGCGCCTTCTGGAGGTTGCGCTCGCGGCCGATCATCGTCGACATCGCGATCTCGGCTCCGGCCAGGTCGATCGAAGAGCACGCCACGTCGATTTCCCGCTTACGGATCACCTCGCGGATCGAGACGTGATGAACGAGCACGTCATACATCGACTTCTCGAGCGTGTCCGGGTCGATGCCCTGCGACATCGTCAGATTGCCCTGGGGGTCCATGTCCACGCACAGCACACGATGGCCTGACTCGGCGAACGCCACGGCGAGGTTCAACGTAGTCGTCGTCTTGGCGACGCCGCCCTTCTGATTGGCGAACGCGATCACCTTGCTCATATCGACGGCCTTATTCGCAGCCGCTCAGCGGAATCCTCCGCGATCTGGTGCGGCGGGCGGAACGTTGGGTCCTCGGCGCCCCTCACGACGGCGCCTTAGCCCCGCTATTTTCGGTGCCGTGAGCGCGCTGCTGGACAAGCGACTGCTGTTCGTCACCGGAAAAGGGGGCGTCGGCAAGTCCACCGTCTCAATCGCGCTTGGGCTCGTGGCGGCGCGCCGGGGACTGCGGACGATCGTGGCCGAGCTGGCCAGCCAGGAGCGTGTCCAGGGGATGTTCTTCGATGACGGCCGCGAGCAGTTTCGCGAGCTCGAGATAACCCCGGGCCTGTTCACGATCTCGATCGATCCGCAGCAGGCGATGGAGGAGTACCTGCGCGTGAAGGCGGGGACGATCGGCCAGGCGCTCGGTTCGAGCCGGCTGTTTCAGGCGTTCGCGATGGCTACGCCCGGCATGCGGGAGCTGCTCAGCATCGGCAAGGTGTGGGAGCTGGCCCAGCTGCACCGCCGCACCCGCGGCGCCGCGCCCTACGACCTGGTGATCGTCGACGCGCCGGCCACTGGCCACGGGATGGGGCTGCTCCGCACCCCGCGCACGTTCGCCGACATCGCCCGCGTCGGGCCGATCGCCCACCAGGGGCAAACGATCGCCGACACGATCGCCGATGCGGAATTCACCGGGGTGATCGCCGTCGCCACGCCCGAGGAGATGCCGATCAACGAGACGATGGCGCTCGCCGACGAGCTCACCCGGGACGAGCTTCCGCTCGACCTGGTCGTGGTCAACTCGCTCTATCCGGCCCGGTTCGAGCCCGAGGAGATCGAGGAGCTGAGTGCCGCGCTGACCCGGACGCGCTCCGCCCTGGCCCGCTCGGCACTGCGCGCCGCGCTGTCCGAGCACGCCCGCGCCGCGACCCAGCGCGAGCAGCGAGACCGCCTCTCAGACCACGTCGGCGTCCGGCTGGTGGAGCTTCCGTATGTGTTCGCCGATCACGTCGGCCAGCCCGAGCTCGAACGCATCGCCGACGTACTCGAGGAGGCCCTCCCCGCCACCAAGGCGCCGCCGTCAGGCGCCGCCGACCATCTGAATAAAGGCGTGTCGTGAACGTGGCGGAGATGCTCGACGGCAAGCGCGTGTGCGTGTGCGCCGGGTCGGGCGGGGTGGGGAAGACGACCACCTCGGCGGCGATCGCGCTGGGGATGGCGGCCCGGGGCGCCAAGGTCGCGGTGGTGACGATCGACCCCGCCAACCGGCTGGCCAACGCGCTCGGTCTGGAGGAGCTCGAGAACGAGCCACGCCGCGTCGAGCCCGAACGGCTGGCCACCGGCAATGTCGAGGTCAAGGGCGAGCTGTGGGCGATGATGCTCGACCCCAAGCGCACGTTCGACGAGCTGATCGAACGGATCGCTCCCGATCCCGGCCGCGCCGAGGAGATCAAGGCCAACCGGGTGTATCGCGAGCTCTCCACGGCGGTGTCCGGCTCACAGGAGCTCACCGCGATCGCCAAGCTCTACGAGCTTGACCAGGAGGGGCACTTCGACCTGCTCGTGCTCGACACGCCGCCGTCGCGCAACGCGCTCGAGTTCCTCGACGCGCCCGGCCGGCTGAACGCGTTCCTCGAGGGCAAGGCGCTGAAGGCGTTCCTGCGTCCCACCGGCGTGGGGATGCGCGTGCTCGGCCGCGGCGCGCTGCCGTTGCTGGGTGGCCTTCGGCGTATCACCGGCGTCGACCTGATCAGCGATCTGTCCACGTTCTTCCAGCTTCTGGGCGACATGACCAACGACTTCAGCCAGCGCGCCGCGCAGGTCGAGACGCTCCTGCGCGCGCCGAGCACGGCGTTCCTGCTCGTCACCTCGGCGGCGCGCGAGCCGATCGATGAGGCGATCTGGTTCGCCGAGCGCCTCCAGACCGATGGGCTGCCGTTCGCGGGCGTGGTCGTCAACCGTGTCCACCACGACCTGCTCGGCGATCGCGCGCCGCGCGAGGTCCGCCGATCGCTGTCCAGGGTCCTGCCCCCCGGACTCGCCGTCCGCGTGGCCGAGAACTTCCGCGACTACCACGTGCTGGCCCGGCGTGATGACGAGAACCTCACGCGGCTGGCCGCCCAGCTCGACGAGCGCCGGCTGCTGCTGGTGCCCCAGCTCGACGACGACGTGCACGACGTCGACGGCCTGCTGCGGATCCACCGCTACCTGTTCGCCTCGCAGAGCGAACGCGACCGCCTGATCGCCGATCTGGTCGCCTGAGTGGTGCGCTTCGGCTTCTAAACACCGTCGCGCCGCGCCTAAAGCAGCCCGGCCAGGAATGGCCGGTTGCCCGATGTCAACTGGCCGCTTTATTCGCACGATGGCGACACGCGACTCGCATCCGACCGAAAGGCCAGTCACATGAACATCATTCGTCGCCTCATTCCTCGCTCGCGGGATAGGAGGGTGTCCTTCGCCCTCCTGGTCGTGGCGTTGGTCACCGTCTTCGCCGGAGCCGCCGTCGCGGCCTCGACCGGCGGACCGATCGATTCGGCCGGGGTCATCCACGGCTGCTATGGCAACTCCGAACAGCGCGGCTCCCATGCGCTCGAACTCCAGAACGCGGGAACGAACTGCCCGCGGCACACCACCGCGATCTCCTGGAGCCAGACCGGGCCGGCCGGTGCGCAGGGCCCGGCCGGTCCGCAGGGCCCGGCCGGTCCGCAGGGCCCAGCCGGTCCGCAGGGCCCAGCCGGCCAGGGGCTGACGGGCATCGGCTCGAACACCCAGAAGGCCTCCGCCGCCACCGGCGCGCCGTGCACGGTCGGCCAGATCATCCTGAGCGCGAGTCAGACCTTGACCAACGGAATGCCCGCCAATGGTCAGGTGCTCCTGATCTCCCAGTATCAGGCGCTGTACAACCTCATCGGTAACACCTACGGCGGCAGCGCCGACGGCGGCACCTTCCAGTTGCCGAACCTGGGCAGCCTCGCCCCGAATGGCATGACGTACAGCATCTGCATCAACGGGACCTTCCCCGTCGACGGCTGACACGTCGGTGTGACGGTCAGGGGCCGGCGCTCCTGACCGTCACGCCATCTCCGCGCCACGCCTCCCAGCTGAGCACGACGCGCCGCCACTCGTCCTGAGCCACCGGCTCCCCGGCGCGCAAGAGCTGTACCGCCTGCTGGTGCAGGAGCTCCCACACCGCCTGCTCGCATAGCGCCAACCGCTCGCTGACGCGCGACTGCGGATACTGATCGCTGGCTATCTCGATGACGCCCTCGAGGGTCAGCTCCAAGCGGGCGCACCGGGCGAGCACCTCGCGTTTGAGCTCCGCCACCGGGGGTGGGTGCGCCGCCTCGGCGAGCAGCCGCGCGGTCACGTCCTCGCCCTGCCGGGTCACGTTGGCCCAACCCCGCCCGAGCCCGAGCTGGTCACCGGACAGCACCGGCGCCTCGTAGATCGTCAGCCGGGCCCGGTCAGGCGCCCAGCGTCGATCGTCCAGCTCGACCGCGACCCCGGACACCCAGGGAGCCAAGATGCGCGCGTCCAGCTCCTCGCGGGTCAGGTTGAAGGACCGCGTCTGGTGCGGGAACTGGCGCAGCTCGATGTGGAACACGAACGGTAGAGTCGCACGCTCATGACCGACCGGCCGCTGTGGGCACCGTGGCGCATCGAATACATAACAGGCCCCAAGGACGGCGAGTGCATCTTCTGCGCCGCCGCGTCGTCTTCTAACCACGATCCCAAGGCGCCGCCGTCAGGCGCCGCCGACCCTCGCCCCAAGGCGCCGCCGCCAGGCGCCGCCGACCCTCTAAGAATCCACCAGCCGATCGATCGCACCGAGCACTGCCTGACGATCCTCAACGCCTATCCGTACGCGCCGGGTCACGTGATGGTGGCCCCCGTGCGCCACGTGGCCACGATCGAGGACCTGGGCGAAGCAGAGATGCTCGACACGATGCGCCTGGCCCGTCGCGCGATCCTCGCCATCCGCAAGGGCATGTCGCCCGACGGCTTCAACCTCGGCTGGAACCAGGGCAAGGTCGCCGGCGCGGGGATCGCCGATCATCTCCACCTGCACGTCGTCCCGCGCTGGAACGGCGACACCAACTTCATGCCGGTCCTGAACGGCACCAATGTCATCCCGCAGGCGCTCGAAGCGACGCGCGACGTACTCGTCGAGGCCATCACGGGCGTCGAGTAGGCTGCGCCACCATGGCGACCGAAATCGGGCTCGACCGTCTGCGGGAGATGCTCGACGCCGGCGCCCAGCTCGTCGAGGTTCTGCCCCCCGAGGACTACGCCCCGGCTCACATCCCCGGTGCGATCAACCTCCCGCTGATCACGCTCGACGAGGACAGCGCCTCGGTGCTCGACCGCTCCCGGCCGGTCATCGTCTACTGCTGGGACCCCCTCTGAGACCTGAGCCCACGCGCCGCGTGCCGGCTCGAAATGTTCGGGTTCGAAGACGTCTACGACTACGCGTTCGGCAAGGTCGACTGGCTGGCCCACAATCTCCCCGTCGAGGGAGAGCGGGCCACGCCGCCCACCGCCGGTCGCCTCATGCGCGACGACGTCGTGCGCTGTGCCCCGGACGACGGCGTGCCCGACGTGCTCGCCGCGGTGGAGGCCTCGCCGTATCCGTTCGCGGTGGTGACCGGCCCGCGCCGGGTCGTGCTCGGGCGTGTCCCCGCGAGCGCCCTGCGCGAAGCCGCGGACGGTCCGGTGGCCGAGATCATGCAGCTCGGCCCCTCGACGGTCCGTCCGCACCGTTCGGCCCATGACGTGGCCGAGCGCCTGGCCAAGAAGAATCTGCGCTGGGCGATCGTGACCACGCCCGAGGGGCAGCTGCTCGGCGTCGCCTCACGCGAGGACCTCGAGCGCGCGGCCCAGGCCGGATAACTCACCACTCACCACCCCGGCGGCGGTGAATGCCTGCTCACCCGGCCCTGGTACGGACAACGTCTCGCTCGGCACGCGAGGGAGCGCGAGTGGGCAGTTACCCGGCATGTTTTGGGTCGGCCTCGCCTGGCGCAGCTGAAAATCAGACCACGCTGATCGTGCCCGGCTCGCCCTCGAGCAGCCGGCCGATCACGTTCCCCGGTACCTCGCCGGCGCGGCCAGGATCGAGCGCCACGAGCAGCCCGCCCGAGGTCATCGCGTCGGTCACCAGGCGCCGGCGCACCTCGTCCACCCCGGGGGCGAACGAGGCGAACTCCTGCGCGTAGGCGCGGTTGTTGCGGCTTCCCCCAGCCAGCGCGCGGTCATCGGCCAGCAGCTCGACGACGCCCTCGATCGCCGGCACCGCCGCCGCCTCCACCTCGGCCGCCACGCCGCTGGCCAGCGCCAGCTCGTGCAGGTGGCCGAGCAGGCCGAAGCCGGTCACGTCGGTCATGCCGTGGGCGCCGGCGGCCTGGGCCGCGTGGGCGCCGGCCGCGTTCAGCTCGGTCATCACCTCGACGGCACGGGCCAGCAACTCGTCGTCGGCCAGACCCTTCTTGAGCGCCGTGGTCACCGCGCCGGCGCCGAGCGGCTTGGTCAACACGAGCGCATCTCCGACCCGGCCGCCCGCGTTGGTGATCACGTCGGCCGGATCGATCACGCCCGTGACCGCGAGGCCGTACTTCGGCTCCGGGTCGTCGATCGTGTGCCCTCCGACGATCGACGCGCCCGCGTCGCTGACCACGTCGTAGCCGCCGCGCAGGACCTCCGCGAGCAGCTCGGCTCCGAGCGTCTCGACCGACCACGCCACCAGATTCAGCGCGCTGATCGGGCGCCCGCCCATCGCGTACACGTCCGACAGCGCGTTGGTGGCGGCGATCCGCCCGAAGTCGTACGGGTCGTCGACGATCGGCGTGAAGAAGTCGGCGGTCTGGACGATCGCGAGGTCATCGCGCAGGCGATACACGGCCGCATCGTCGCTCGTCGCGGCGCCGACCAGAAGGTCGGGGTCGGTCGGCTGCGGCAACGCCTGGACGATCGGGGCGAGCAGCGCGGCGGGCACCTTGCACGCGCAGCCGGCGCCGTGGGACAAAGAGGTGAGCTTGACGGCGGTCATTGTCCGATCATCGCAAACCACGCGGGTAGGGTCTCTCCGTGTTCCACCTGCTCCTCGCTGCCAGCTCTGAACCGGCGCAACTACCCGGCGTGCTGCACAGCCTGGAGCCGACGCTCGACCGCTTCGGCTACCTCGCGCTGGGCCTGATCTTCCTCGAGGACTTCGGCGTGCCCGTCCCCGGCGAGACCGTGCTGATCATCGCGGCGGTTTACGCCGGCACGGGACGCTTCAACGTCTGGCTCGTCGCACTGCTCGGCTTCATCGCCGCGCTCCTCGGAGACAACGCCGGGTTCGCGATCGGCCATTTTGGAGGCCGGCCGCTCGCCGAGCGTTACGGCAAGTACATCTTCCTCACGCCCGAGCGGCTCGACAAGGCCGCGAGCTTCTTCGACCGGCACGGCGGAAAGGTCATCGTGATCGCGCGGTTCGTCGAGGGCCTGCGGCAGGCCAACGGGATCATCGCCGGCATCACCGGCATGCACTGGGCGAAGTTCATCCCGTTCAACGCACTCGGTGCCGCGCTGTGGGTCGGCGTCTGGGTGTCAATCGGCTACTTCTCCGGCAGCCACATCGACAGCATCTACAACACCGCCACGCGCTACGAGGCCTACTTCGGAATCGCCGTCGGGCTCGTCATCCTCGCTTTGATCGGGCGGCGAGTGCTCAAGTGGCGAAGAGAGCGGCGCGAGCGCGAGGCGCGCGAGGCCAAGACCGAATGATCTAGGTCTCGGCGTCCAGGAACGCCTGACGCGCCTTCTCGACCGCCTCGAGCGCGGCATCCCGCCCGGCCCAGCCGCCGACCTCGGAGAAGCGCCCCTCGTCGAGGTCCTTGTAGACCGCGAAGAAATGGGAGATCTCGTCCCGGAGCAGCCGCGGCAGGACGTCGACGTCGTCGTAGTGGTTCCAGCCGGGGTCCTCGCACGGGACGCACACGACGTGGTCGTCCGGGCCCTTCTCGTCGGACATCTTGAACAGCCCGACCGCCTTGGCGATCACGACGCAGCCGGGGAACGTGGGCTCTGACACGCACACGAGCACGTCGAGAGCGTCGCCATCGGGCGCGAGCGTCTGCGGTATGTAGCCGTAGTCGGTCGGATAGACGACCGAGGCCGAAATGAACCGGTCGAGCTTGATCGCCCCGAGCTTCGGGTCGTACTCGTACTTGTTGCGACTCCCCTTCGGGATCTCGACGACGCAGGTCAGCTCGTAGCCGCTCACCGGCCCGACCCCGCGCGCCACGCGGTCAATTCATCTCCCCGCGGGCCACGGCGAGACAGGCCTCGCAGCGCGGCCACGGCGGATCCCACGGGTAGCCGGTCACGTCCTTGCCGCACAGCGCCGTGTCGGGATCGTGTTCGGTCACGAGATGGCATAGCTCCTCGAACCCGTCATCGTTGGTCCTGGGCGTATTCCGGCATTGCGGATGGACGTTCGGAGTGACGGCAGGGCGCGCGGCAACCGGTGGCACGGCCGCAGCATAACTCGCCACCGTCGCTCTGCTGAAGCGATCCGGCTCCAAGCACACCCAAGATTTTCTACCCATGGCCACGCGACGGTAACAACGGGCCTTAACAGCACGAGCGGGCGCTGTGGCCCGCTCGAAACTGCAGGTCGCGCTCCCCTTTCCTTCATAGGAGCCCCAGGACTTACATGTCAGGCCTGGCAGGCAAGACACTCCCGGCCCCGCGGTGCGGAACCGAGTGGGGAGCGGCCTGACATCTAGCCTAGCGGGTGCGAGGCGGGCTTTCCCGACCGCGTCAGCCGCCGGACGATGCAGCGCCCATCCGCTCGGCGCCGGCCGCGGCCTCCGCCAACAGGTCATCGGCCACAGCGCACAGGTCCGCGCTCAGGTGCCCGCAAAGAACGTCACGCAGCAGTGCCCTTAGTTGCTCGGCCAGCTCGTCGACCAGCGAGTCCACACCGGGATGGGCGGGCGCCAGCCCGCCGATGACCGCGCGCTCCAGGGAGATCGCGTGCGCGACGCGCTCGGCCACGGCGGCCCGGTCCTCCGGCGTGGCGCAGATCGCCGCAATCCGTCCCGCCAGTCGCCCGCTCGCCGGTCCCTCGGGCTCGAGCAGCGCCCTGAGTGCGAGCAGATAGTCGGTCAGCGCCTCGAACGGTGCCAGCCGCTCACAGCCCATCTCGAAGCGCGCCAGGGCCCAGGAGACCTCGCCGTTGCGGGGCGCCCGGCGCGCGACCAGGTTGCAGAACGCGCGCAGCTCGTCCTCGTGCTCGGCCGCGATCCGCCGGATCAGCCGTGGCCTCCCGCTGCCCCCAAGGGCAACCGTCCGCCAGGCCCCAGCGTCGATCCGCGACCACGCGATCGGCCCAAGCGCGTAGCCGCCGCGCTCGAATAGCCGCAGCGCGGTGAGCGTGCGGCGGAACCGCACGCGCGCCACCGACACCGGCGCGGGCGCGTCGCGATCCTGGGCCACGGTGAGCACGATCAGGACGTTCGGCTCATCGCCGTCGCCCCACACCGACTCCGGTGGCGCGTCCTCGAGTGCGTCGCCGCGCACGAGCGAGAGCCCCTCGCCGATCGCCATCTCTCGCGTCTCGGGGTCGAGCGCGACACCGAGCAGCGGCGCCACCACGGTGGTCACCGCGCGTCCGTCGTAGAGCGTCCGTTCGAGCTCCTCGTAGGCCGCCTCGAAGCGATCGTCGTCGAACCAGAACTCGGTGCGCTCGGCGAACACCGAGGTCAGGAACGCCCGCAGCGCCGCGTCGGCGCGGTCGCGCGGATCGTCCGGGACCCGCGCCTCCCCGCGTTGCCTGAGGTATGCCTCGGCGCCGTCGAGGGCCGTGAGGGCGCGCAATGCCGGCGCGTAGGAGGGCAGCGCGGACAGCAGGCGAAGGCGCTCTCGGATGAAAGTCCCGGTGAGCGGCCGATAGCAATAGAGAGGGACCCGCCCACCCCCGCGCCCCCGGGGACCTCCGGCGGTGTCGACGAGCTCGAACGGGATCTCGGCCCCGGCCGCGGTCTCGGCCTCGAGCTGCTCGGCCGCCTCGACAGTGAATGCCTCAATCACCCCGTGAAGCGTCGTGTTGCGCACGGGGGCCGGTTCGCGCCGGGCGGCGGCGATCCTCCCCGGCGCACGCGCCGTTGCAGGGATTGAGGTGGGTCAGCGGCGCCTGACGGCGGCGCCTTGGACAATGGTGCAAGCGCCCTCAGATGCCGCGCTGGAGCGCGAGCACCAGCAGCACGACGGCGACGACGGCCGCGACGACGATCACGGCAACGTTCGTGGCAAGCGCCAACCGCAGGCGGCGACGCGGGGAGCCCAGACCCGGGTCGACCGAGGTTGAGAGGGTCTCGGTCACGTACCGGTTGAGGCTGAGATCCTCGCGCTCGGCCGCCTGCGCCAGCTGTTCGTGGAGCTCGCTCGGCATGCGCACGAGGATGCGGCCGCTGTAGCCCGGCCCGGCCTTCCCGCGGCCGCCGCGCCGCCGCGCCGGCGTGGTGTCGCTCGCCTGTGGCGGATCGGGCGCCGCTTGCCGTTCCGGACTCACCACCGGGCCCTCCTCGGGTTTCGCGGTCGCGCCCGTCCGCTGCCCTCGCGCCCTCACCGAGTCGATTTTACGCCCGGCAGCAGGTGATATCGGCTGAGCTTCGGTGGTATCACCCGTTTCCGGAACGGCTCCCGAGTCGTCGAACTCGGCCCGCAGCTTGGCGAGCGCTCCCTCGAGCAGACGCGATACGTGGGCCTGTGACAGGCCGATCTTGCTCGCGATCTGGCGCTCGGTCATGTCGGCGTGAAAGCGCAGGAAGACGATCCGCCGCTCGCGGTCCTCGAGCACCCGCAGGCTGTCCGCCAGCAGGACGCGGGACTCGCTCTCATCCCCCACGGTGAGCTCGCCCGCCGGATCGGCGGCGCCGTCCGGAGCGTCCGCGATGGACGGGGTCCCACGCCTGCGTCGGTCGCTCAGGTGCCGTCGGATCTCGCCCTCGACCGCCGGCGCGGCGAACGACGCGAACGCGACCCCGCGGTCCGGATCGAACCGGCTCGAGGCCTTGACCAGCGCGAGCGAGCCGACCTGGACGAGCTCCTCGAGGTCCTCGCCTCGGCCCCCGTAGCGACGCGCCACGGCGCGCACCAACGGCAGATGCGAGCGCACCAGCTCCTGTTTGGCCGGGTCAGCGATCTCCTGCCCGCCGGGTTGTGCCGGCGCTGCTACCGCCGGTCGTGCACGCCCATTGCCACCCATGTCGCCACATCCCCCATGCGACCGATATCACCCTGAAAGTACCAGAGATAGCACGGGTTGAGCCGCTTTTTTGGGATCAGATCGGCCCCTCGGCGAGACATAAAGGGACAGGAAGTTGATCATGGCTGATCTTACGTTCCGAAAGCTGTTGGGGCACCGAGGGCTGTGGGCACTCGCTCTGGCGCTGGTTGCCGCCGTCCTCTGCCAGCCGGCCGCGGCCCGCGCCGCGACGGGCGTGGTAGCCACGCCGTCCCCGGTGAGCCTCGCGCTGCCCGCTCAGGTGCCGGCGGCCGCCCAGGCGGCCGTCAACGCAGCGCTGGCCCAGGCCAGCGTCGGCGTGGCCGTGCCGGCCCCCGCGGCGTCACTCCCGGCACCGGGGGCGGGCGCTCCGACACCCCCGCCTTCGAGCCCCCCGTCAACGCCGGTCGTGACCCAGTCGCCCGCACCCGTCGCCGCGCCGCCCATCTCGCCGCCGAGCACCTCACCCGTTCCCGGCCCGGCGCCGGCCGTGACCACCGTCCCCGGCCCGGCAGCGCCCGCCCACGGCTCGGGCACGGCGATCTCTACGCAGCCTGGACGGACGCGGCCGGCGAGCCAGGCGGGCCGTCCGGGCCGGCGTCCCGGGGCCGGTGGCATTCGCCCTCTGGGCGCCACGTCCCGAACCCCGGGGGCGAGGGCGGCAGCAGAGGGGACGCAGCGCCCGCCCGCTCGCCCGATCGAGCTCGGCGCAGCCCCCATGCCGGTCACCGCCGGAGGTTCGCATCCGGTTGCCAGGCGCAATCGCCCGGCCCCGCTTCCAACCGTTCAGGTCCGCTCCCACCTTGCACCCGAGCCATCCGCACGCGCACTCGCCGCCACGGCCGTCGCCCCGGTGAGCCCGTCGGCGCCGGCATCGCTCCCGCCGGGGGGAGCCGGGGGTACCGGTGCCGGGACGGGCGCCGGGCCGCCCGGGGCGACTGCGGTCGCGCTGCTCGCGCTGACCGGCGTAGCTCTCTTGCGAGCCCTGTTGCCGGGGCTCCTCACGCTCGACCTTCTGCCATGGCGGTCGGCGGTCCAGGCCCTGCCACCCGAGCGCCCCGGTTAGCCGCGGCGACAGTCCGCGAATTCACGCCGTGGGGGCAAATCCGCGCGGCGATCCAGCTAACCAAGGAGACAAGCAGCATGAGATCGAAATTGATCGCTGCCGCCGTCACAGTTGCCGCGCTCGCGTTGCCGGCGACGGCGATGGCCGGCGGCGCACCAGGCGGCGGAGGCGGTGGCCTCGGTCAGCTCCAGCTGGCGGGCCAATCCGCGACGACTCTCCAGGGCGCGCTCTCGAGCGCCAACGCCCAGCAGACCGCGACCAACTCCAACGCTCCCGTGAGCGTTGGCAGCGGCGCACCCTCGGGTGGCAAGTCGTGCGGATGCGGCCAGCCGGCGGGCAGTCAGCCGTCGGGTAACAAGCCGTCGGGAAACAAGCCGTCGGGCGGCTCGAGCAGCGCCAACCAGGGCGCGTTCAACGGGGCGGCCAGCGGTGCCGGCAACAACAGCACCACGAGCCAGACCAACAACCAGACCCAGTCTGACCCGAGCGGCGGTGCCGGCGCCGGGTCCGGCGGCGCGGGCCAGGCGCAGGGAAGCGGACAGCAGTCCGTCACCGGCCAGTTCGCGGGGTCCTCGGCCAACGCCGGCCAGAACGCCGTCAACGGCAACACCCCCACGAGCAGCGCCGGCGGCGCACTCAGTGGCGGCAAGGGCGGCGACCCAAGCGCCAACCAGCTCGCGGGCAACCTCGCGCTCAGCGGCGCCGGCAACGACAGCAGCACCACCCAGAGCAACACCCAGAGCCAGTCGGCCAGCTCCAGCTGTCTGATCGGCTGTGGCGGCGCCGGCCAAGCGCAGCTCTCCGGCCAAAGCTCGACCACGCTCCAGGGAGCGTCCTCGCAGGCCAACGCCAACCAGACCGCGGTCAACGCCAACGTCCCGGTGAGTGTCGCGGGCGGAGGCATCTCGGGTGGCTCCAACAGCGCCAACCAGGGCGCCCTAAACGGGGCGGCCAGCGGCGCCGGCAACAACAGCACCACCAACCAGACCAACAACCAGACCCAAACCGCGAGCTCCAACTGCCTGATCGGCTGCGGTGGCGCGGGACAGGCGCAGGGAAGCGCGCAGAACTCGGTCACCGGCCAGTTGGCGGGCTCCTCGGCAAACGCCAATCAGACGGCGGTCAACGCCAACGTGCCGGTCAACATCGCCGGCGGCAGCATCTCGGGCGGGTCCAACAGCGCCAACCAGGGCGCCGTCAACGGCGCGATCAGCGGTGCCGGCAACAACAGCGGCACCACACAGAGCAACACCCAGAGCCAGTCGGCCAGCTCCAGCTGTCTGATCGGCTGTGGCGGCGCCGGCCAAGCGCAGCTCTCCGGCCAGAGCTCGACCACGCTCCAGGGAGCGCTGTCGTCGGCCAACGCGGATCAGACCGCGGTGAACGCCAACGTCCCGGTGAACATCGCCGGGGGCAGCATCTCGGGCGGATCCAACAGCGCCAACCAGGGCGCGGTGAACGGCGCGATCAGCGGCGCCGGCAACAACAGCACCACCGGACAGACCAATAACCAAAGCCAGTCCGCCAGCTCCAGCTGCCTGTTCGGCTGCGGCGGTTCAGGACAAGCACAACTCAGCGGTCAGGAGGCGTTCACTGGACAGTTGGCCTCCTCGTCCGCTTGCGCCAACCAGACCGCGGTCAACGCAAACGTCCCGGTCAACATCGGCGCCGGCGACGTCTCGGGAGGTTCGAACAGCGCGAACCAGCTCGCGTTGAATGGTGCGCTCAGCGGTGCCGGCAACAACTCCGGCACCACACAGACTGGGGGGCAGACCCAGTCCTAGCACCGATCGACCTCCCGTCGACCCGCAAGCGCGGAGTTGACCGGGACCCCTAGCCGGACCCGCACCCCGGCCGGCGCCTTCGGGCGCCGGCCGGCGGGAGCCGTCGGCGAAGCCGCCGGCGCGCTGTTCCCATGGCCCGGATCAGAAACCCAATGACCCTTCTCTCGCACGCAAAGCTCGGACTGGTCCTCGTCACGATCCTCGTGGCGCTCTCCGTCGTGGCGCAGGCTCGAGCCGATCAGCCCCTCGTATCCAGCCCGGCCGCCACGCCGCCCAGCGAGTCTCAGACGGCGCCGGCACCGAGCACGGTCCCCACCCCGGCGCCGAGCACGATCGCCAGCTCGGTTCCGAGCACGATCGCCAACTCGGCACCGAGCACGATCGCCACCTCGGCACCGCCGGGCCCCACGTCCGCCGTGCAGACGCCGCCTCCACCCTCCCCCGCCACGACCGCGAACGCCACGACGTCGGCCCCAACGGATCCGAGCACGCCCCCATCGGCACCGGCGGCGCAGCCGGTTCCGACCAACACCAGCTCGAGCAGCACAGCCGCTCCGTCTCCCCCGACGAGCGGCACGAGCCCAACGCCCGCCAGCACCCCCGCCCCAGCGTCGCCACCGCAGCAGCCGGCAGACCCGCCGATTGCGACCCAGCCACCGCCTTCGGACCCGACGCCGGTCGTCTCCCAGACCACCACGCAGACGATCACCCAGGTTCAGATCTCGAGCTGCATCACCGACTGCGACGGCGTGACCCAGGTCCAGACCGCACAGCAACAGTCGGTGTCGATCCAGATCGTCCAGGCCGGCGCCCAGCTCGCCGGCGCGTCCATCCAAGGCGGGCAGGGCGTGCCTTCGCCGTCGGCGGGTACGGTCACACAGATCCAGGTCGGCTGCGTCGCCCAGTGCTTCGAGGTCAGCTCGAGTAACCCGGTGACGGCGGCCGCCGGCGAGGAGATCGTGGCCGACCTCGAGTCGCTCCTCACGCCTCCGGATCCACCGTCCGCCGCGCCGGTCCCGGGAATCGAGCAGAGCGTCACGACTCAGACGTCGTGCCAGGAACAATCCTCCGGCCCATCCCAGGTCGAGAGCGCGTCGCAGAGCAGCACGACGGTGCAACTCGTCGACGGCCCGCTCCCGGTGATCGAGTCGAGCTTGGTCGGCTCGGGGTCCGGTCCGGGAGCGGTGAGCCAGACCGTGCAGAGCATCTGGCAACTCCAGATCGGATGCCTCTTCTACTGCACCGCCTCGGAGCAGATTCAGGACGCCGACGAGTCCAGCACCACGGTTATTGGGGTGAGTGGAGAGTCGGCTGGGTCCGACGGAGTCGTGGCGACGGTGACGCAGGTGATCTGGCAGATCCAGGTCGGCTGCCTCGCCTGGTGCTACGGCGCCACCCAGGTCCAGCAGGCGAGTGCCCAGAACACGCTTGTTTCGGTCTCGCCTCCGCCTACGGTCCCGAGCCCGCCCGACCCAGAACCGGTCTCTGACCCGGGACCGACCAATTCCCCGCCGGCAGCCACGGTCGCCGATCCGCCTCCAACCCCGGTCGACGAACCCACCGTCGTGCCACCGCCGTTGAGCTTCCCGACCGACGTCGGTCGGGCCGCGTTGATGATGGCCGTGACGCGGTCCGCGTCGCGGGCGAACAGCCGGCCCGCGACGGCGACGACCGGGCCGGCAACGAAGCCTCTGGCGTCGGTACAGCCCGTCGAGCGCTGGCGCGCGTCGATCACGGTCACGCGCGTGGTGGATTCGGCCGATCGCGCGACGCCACACCGCGAGCACGTGGCCGGTCATGCCGGGCACGCGGCTCGCGTGTCAATGCTGGAGGCTCGCGCCGGTGGCGGCCCAAGCCTGTCGGTGGCAGCTCTGGTGCTTGCCCTGATCGCCGCCGTCTCGATCTTTGCCACCTTCCGCGCGCGAGCGGACGGCCGCTCCGAGCGTTGATCTGGTGGGACGACAAGCGTATGGTTGACGCGAAATAGTTAGGAAGTAGGAAGGGCCGTTGCGAATGGCACGCGATCTATCGCAGCGGTACCGGGGGCAGAAGGAGGCTGGTTCTTGTACCGCTTGCACGCTCGCCCGACTGGGCGCAGCCGCAGCCGCCGCTGTTCTCGCGCTGAGCTGCCTCGCACCATCGGCGGCGCAAGCCGCGAAGCACGCTAGCGCCGGCGATCCGTCACCGCAGCCGTCGCCCGTCTCGTCCGGGTCCACCCCGTCACCCGATCCCGCCCCGCAAGCGGTGACGCGGTCGACCCCGTCTCACGCCGCGGCGCCGTCGACGCCGGCCATCCGCCGGACCACGCCGGCCGTCTCGACCGTGGCCACCCCACCGGTCTCACCGGCCCGTACGTTCTCGGCGCAGCCGCCGTCCAGCGTCGTCCGATCCCCATCGCCCGGGCGTGTTCGCCATCGCCACGTGCCAGGGGCGCGGCACGCCTCGGCTCGAGTCGGGCCGCTGTCGTTCCCGCTCGCACTGCCCCGCGCCCTGCTGCTGTTCCCGCGCGCCGGCGCTCCCGTCCACCGGAACGGCGTGCTTCTGTTGCTGAGCTCGGTGGCGATGGCCGTGGTGGCGGTGGCGAGCTTCACGCTGCTACGGAGGCTGCGGCGGCTGGAGGCGGCGTGAGGAAGGTAAGCGCCCTTTTGATCATCTTCGCGGTGTTGGTCCTCTCGCCACGAGCAGCCGCTGCACAGGACACACTCTCGGTCAGCTGCACGCCCGCGGTCCAAGGCGGTTGCGACGAGTCGGGAGACTGGCAATACAGCCCGGTTGAGGTGACCTGGCAAGCGTCTCCGGTGCCATCGAGCGTCGTTGGATGCGTGTCGACGACATACACCGACGTTGCCACGACAATCTCATGCCAGGTGTTTTGGGGCTCATCCAGCCAATCCATCAGCTTTCCGCTCAACGTCGAGAGCTCCCCTATCACCGCCACCGTGGCCCCGCCCCGCCCACCGGACTCGAACGGCTGGTACAACCACCCCGTCGCCGGCGTCACCAGCGGCACGTCGTTCTCCGGAATCGCGTCGTGTACGTCGACGACCTACGCCGGCCCGAACACGACGAGCGCCACCGTCAGCGGCACCTGCACCGACAACGCCGGCAAGACCGTCACGGTCACGAGCGCGCCGTTCGCCTACGACGCGACGCCGCCCTCGCTCACCGCCACCGCCACCGCCGGCGACCAGAACGTCTCGCTCACCTGGCAGACGGGAGGAGACATCGCCCCGATCGCCTCGATCATCGTCACCCGCGGCGGCGACGCTGTATATCGCGGCAATGGGAGCGGATTCGACGACACGCACCTGACCAACGGCAGCCACTACACGTACACGATCACGGCGCAGGACGCGGCCGGCAACACGGCGACCCGGACCATCGCAGCCACGCCCAGCGAGCGGTTGGTCGCCCCCGCGGCCAACGCCCACGTCACCGCGCCACCGGCGTTGAGCTGGACCGCCGTTCCCGGCGCGACCTACTACAACGTGCAGCTGTACCGGAGCGACCCGACCAAGCTGCTCAGCACATGGCCGGCCCGCGCGAGCCTTCAGCTCCGCCACACGTGGCGCTTCGACGGGCGCCGGTATCGGCTCAAGCCGGGCAAGTACAGGTGGTACGTCTGGCCCGGCTACGGCAAGCGCAAGGCCGCCCGCTACGGGCACATGATCGGGTCGGGCACGTTCGTCGTCGTCCGCTGACCGGGACGGCTACACGGACCGCTCGATCTCGCCCAGGTGGGCGATGTTCTCGACGTCGCTCGGGTCGGCGCTCGCGCCACCGCCGAACCAGGCGTCGAGGATCTCCCCCAGCTCCGCCTCGGAGGTGGCCCGCAGGCTGAGCGCGAGCACGTTGGCGTCGTTCCAGCGACGCGCCCCGTCGGCCGTCTGCGCGTCGGCGCACAGCGCGGCCCGGATACCCGGCACCTTGTTGGCCGCGATCGACGCTCCGGTCCCCGTCCAGCAGGCCACGATCGCCTGCTCGGCGCGGCCGTCGGCCACATCGCGAGCGGCCGACTCGCTGGCCCACGCCCAGTCCGGACGCTCGGCCTCGGAGTAGGCGCCGTGCAGCACGGGCTCGTGCCCACGCCGACGTAGCTCGTCGGGGAGCCCGCCGGCGACTCCGGTCAGCTCATCCGCCGCGACGGCGATTCGCACGGGACGCCGGTCAGGCGGCCACGATCGCCGGCTCGGCGTCCTGCACCGAATCGACGTAGTCGCCCAGTAGCCAGCGCAACCCGTAGGCTCGCATGTCCTCGATCAGCGGCACGAGCGCGCGTCCCTTGTCGGTCAGCGCGTACTCCACCCGCGGCGGGACTTCAGGGAAGGTCTGGCGCTCGACGATCCCCTCCTCTTCGAGCGCCCGCAGCCGCAGCGAGAGCGTGCGCGGGCTGATCCCACGGAGCGAGCGCTCTAGCTCGCAGAACCGTGAGCGACCCTCGGCCAGGTCGCGAATCACCAGAAGTGTCCACTTGCCGCACACGATCTCCGCCGTGCGGCATACCGGACACGTGTCATTTGAAGCCATCCCTACGCGATTCTAGCGCAATGCTTCACGAACTGAAGTGGACCGGACGAGCGCGGAGGCTCAGCCGAGCATGCCCGGCGGGGGCGACGAGACGCGACCGTTGCTCGGGGCAGAGCTCGCCGCCACGGGTGACGGCGGTTCGTCGGGCACCGGAGCCACCGGAACCGGCTCAGCCGGAATCGGAGCGGCCGGGGGCCGGCTCTCCTCCACCGGCACCGCGTCGCGGTGCTCGCGACCGTTCAGGTCCGCCATCGAGGTCGCCGTCCGGCCCTCGCCGGCTACGAGCAGCTTGAAGTCGTGCGGGCTCGAGGCCGCGGCCATCGCGTCTTCCATCGAGACCCGGCCGGCCTGGTAATGCTTGAGCAGGGCCTGGTCGAAGGTCTGCATGCCGTAGAACTCGCCTTCGGCGATGACCTCGCGCAGGCGGTCGGTCTGATCGGCGTCGAGGACCATGTCGCGCGCGCGGCCGGTCATGCGGAGGATCTCGCACACCGCAACGCGGCTCTGGCGGTCGGCCGTGCGGACGAGCCGCTGCGACACGACCGCCTTCAACGTCCCGGCGAGCATCGCCCGGGCCTGGCCCTGCTCGTGCGGCTGGAAGAAGTCGATGATGCGGTTGACGCTCTCGGCCGCATCGAGCGTGTGCACCGTGGAGAGGACGAGGTGGCCGGTCTCGGCGGCCGACAGCGCGGTGCGCACGGTCTCCTCATCGCGCATCTCGCCGATCAGGATCACGTCCGGGTCCTGGCGGAGAACGCGGCGCATGGCCCGGCCGAAGGACTCGGTGTCCATCCCGACCTCGCGCTGGTTGATGATCGACATGCGGTCGCGATGCAGGTACTCGATCGGATCCTCGATCGTGACGATGTGGCGCGCCTTGTGCTCGTTGATCCAGTTGATGATCGCCGCCAGCGTGGTCGACTTGCCCGAGCCGGTGGTGCCGGTGAGCAGGATCAACCCGCGCTCCTCTTCGGCAATCGTTTCGATTGCGGACGGGAGCCCGAGCTCTTTGACCGTCTTGACCGTGAATGGGATCACGCGGGCCACGATCGAGACCGACCCGCGTTGGCGGAACGCGTTGACGCGGAACCGGGCCAGGTCGGGCACCGTGTAGGAGAAATCGATCTCGTTGTCGCGGTCGAACGCGTTCATCTTGTCGCCATGGTTGGCGAGCATCTCGCGCAGCACGCGCTCGGTGTCGGCCGGCGTCAGCGGGTCCGGATACTGCCCCAGCGGCTCGAGCGCTCCGCGGAACCGCGCCATCGGGCGCGCCGGCACCTTCACGTGAAGGTCCGAGCCCTCATTTTCGACGACGTAGCGAAGCGCCTCGTGGAGATCGAACATCCCTACGAGAATCGACCCAGGGGCTTCCCCGCTTTAGCGAGAGAAACGCACGCTGGACGTTGGCTGACGGCGCACGCTCGCCAGCTCAAGCCTCGGAGGGCTGGTTGTTTCTCGGGACTCGCGTGCGGTCCCGAGAAACAACCAGTCTCCGAGGCCCAAACTAAGCCACGTCGCGCAGTTTCTGCGCTTCGGCCAGCGACTGCAGTTTCTTGAGCGACTGGTTCTCGATCTGCCGGATCCGCTCGCGCGTCACGTTGAACGTGCGGCCAACCTCGTCGAGCGTCCGCGGATGCTCACCGCCGAGCCCGTAGCGCAGCTCGAGCACGCGGCGCTCGCGATAGCTCAAGTTCTCGAGCGCCTCGCGGAGCGCCTCCTTGGTGAGGATCTCGGCCGCCCGCTCATACGGCGACTCGGCCCGCTCGTCGGCGATGAACTGCCCGAACTCGGACTCCTCCTCGTCGCCGACCGGCTTCTCGAGCGAGACCGGAGCCTGCGCGGAGCGCTTGATCGACTCGACCTCCTCGGGCTCGATCCCCGTCACTTCGGCGATCTCCTCGGCGGTCGGCTCGCGCCCGAGCTCGGTCACGAGCTTGCGCTCGGCGCGTCCGATCTTGTTGAGCTTCTCGACCACGTGCACGGGGATCCGGATCGTCCGGGCCTTGTCGGCCAGGGCGCGGGCGATCGCCTGTCGGATCCACCACGTGGCGTAGGTGGAGAACTTGAACCCCTTGCGGTAGTCGAACTTCTCGGCCGCGCGAACCAGCCCCAGCGTTCCCTCCTGGATGAGGTCCAGGAACGGGAGGCCTTGGTTCCGGTAGTTCTTGGCAATGGAGACGACCAACCGCAGGTTCGACTCGACCATCTTCTGCTTGGCGTCGAGATCGCCGCGCTCGATGCGCTTGGCGAGGTCGACCTCCTCCTGGGCGGTGAGCAGCCGCACCTTGCCGATGTCCTTCAGGAACAACTGAAGGGAGTCGGTGGTCATGTCCGGCTTGAGGTCCAGCGCCGTCTTGGGCTTGCGGCGTCCGCGCTTGTCGGGAGCGCGTTCGAGATCCGCCGCGGCGATCGCCGGGTCGAGCTCCTCCACGAGCTCGATCTCGGCGCGCTCGAGGAACCCGTGGAGCTCCTCGACGTCAGCCTCGTCGAGGTCGAGTTCCGACACCGCGCCGGAGATCTCGGCGTAGGTCAGCACACCCAGCTGCTGGCCGCGGGTGACGAGGCCCTTGATCTCTTCCAGTTCCTGCAGATCCGCTACTGACATCCTGATTCCGTTTCCCGTCGTACCCGCCGACGCCTGGACACGGCCGGCCTGGTGAGTGAGAGGATGGCGAACGGGCGAGCCCGCAAAGGCGCACGCCCGCTACCTAAACATGCGATGAAAGTCTAGTCGCTATACTTTTTGAAGTCAATTAATCGTTTGTTGGCACGGCGTGCGCGTGTCCAGGAAACGCGGGGCGACCACGGGCGCACATCCGGTGCCGGTAGACCGTTACGTATACGCGCATCGGTCAACTCGGTTTCAACCGTAGTTCGGATTTTCCTAAGACCGGCGGCGGCGGCGCATGATCAGCCACCTCGTCCTACGGCGATCTCCGCAGTGCGCCATCATGTAGCCCTTGACCGACGATCGCCCGTCAGACGTCCTGGGCGCGCTGCCGCGCCGGCGGCCGCACCGTCGCAGCGACAAGCGCCCCGCGCCTGCCCCGGCCGAGCGCGCGGCGTCCCAGCCGGCCGCCCCGGAGCGCAAGCAGCCCGCCGCGACACGTCGTAAACAGCCGGCCGCCGCAGGTCGCAACGCGGCAGGCCGTAAGCAAACGGGTCGGGCCACGGCTCGCTCCGCGGACTCCACCCTTCGAACAGCAGCCGCGCCGACTCGCGTCACCCCGCGCCGGCCCGATCGCCTGCGCCAGCCCGCGCAGCCCGCCGGGGTTCCGCCCACGCCGCCCGCATCCCGGCCCGATCCGCCGAGCAGCCGGCACCTCCTCGGGACCGCCGCCCAGGCGGCGGCCGAGCTCGCCGAGATCGGCCTGTCGGCGAGCGCCCGCGCACTGCGCAACGCGGTGGCGCGCCTGCCGCGCCCCTGACCCGCCCTCCGCCCGAGCCCGAATCCGGCCGCGGCGCCATCGTCCGGCAACCGCCGCGCCATCGTTCGGCCAACCGCCGCGCCATCGTCCGGCCAACCTGATTAGAATGGCCGCCGTTCAAGCCGAGCGATCGTCCGTCCGCGGACGGTCGGCGGGGGAACCACTTGCGGATCCCAAATCCGCAGGGGCGAATCGGCCCCATCTGGAGCCGTAGCGCCGCCCAAGGCGCGAGCCCGTCAGCTCACCCCGTAGGCGAAATCGAAAGAGGACCGCAGAGGATCGACACCTGCTCGTGGGAGCTCGCGCTAACCGTTATCTAGCCTCGCTGCTCGCCGTCGGCGCCGGCGCCCTGGCCGTGCCGGCATTCGCTACGGCGGGCTCGGGCCCGTCGGGCGGCGCCTCGACCGGCTCGGGCGGGGCCACGGCCGGGTCCTCGACCACCAGCCCTCCAGTTGAGCCCGGCAACGTCGTGGTCAGCGCCAGCGGCGACGGGATCAGCCTGCAGACGAGCGCGTCGGCGTTCGTGCGCAGCGGTGTGACGGTCACCGGCACCGTGCCCGCCGGCGACGCCGGCGACGCGGTTGAGATCGACCAGCTTCCCACCGGCGCCACTGACGCAACGTGGACCGAGGCCGCGATCGTGCAATCCCGGCCGGGCGGCTCCTTCGCGGCGAAGTTCCACACGACCGGCGCCGGACCGGTGACGGTTCGTGCGCTGCTTCAGGGCAGCCAGGCTTCCAGCGCCACCGCCTCGCCGCCGTCGATCTCGCTCACCGTGTACCGGCGCTCGATCGCGACGCTGTACGGCCCCGGCCTCTGGGGCCACCACACGGCGTGCGGCTTGACGCTGCGCCGCAACACGGTCGGCGTGGCCAACCGGACGCTTCCGTGTGGAACCCAGGTACAGCTGTACTACAAGGGCAGCGTGATCACCGTGCCCGTCATCGACCGCGGGCCGTACGCCAACCACGCCAACTGGGATCTGACGATGGCCACGGCGCGCGCGCTCGGGATGGACAGCACCGGGACGGTCGGCGCAGCAGCGCTCCCTTCGTCGTCGACGACGACCACCAACACGGGCACGCCGACCGCGCAAAAGCGCTAGGCCGGCCGCGCAAAAGCGCAAAAGCGCTATCCGCGTAGCGTCAGCTCGCCATATTGGGACCGTCGGGCGGCGGCTGCTCGGCGTCATCGTCCCCCGGCTCCCCACCGACGATCCCGATCCCACTCGCCTCGGCCGCGAAGCGCGTCTGCTCGGCGGCGTCGATCAGCGTCGCCGCGTTGTGCCCATCCTCGCCCAGCACCGCGAGCCCGACACTGACCGTGAGCGGCGCCCCGCGCCACGATTCCTCGCCCGGCACGCTCATCACGATCCGCGACCCGAGCGCCTGCGCCCCGGCGCGCCCCGTGTCCCGCGCGATGATCCACGCCCGGCTCTCGGTCTCGCAGGCGAGCACGTCGCGCCGGCGCACCGCGCTGCGCACCGCCTGCGCGAACCGGCCGAACGTGGCGCTCGCCTGGGCGGAGGGCTCGACCGCGAGCAGCTTCTCCGCCTCCTCGAGCTCGACCAGCAGCAACGACAGGGGCATCCGCGCCCGCGCGGCGCGGACGATCTCGTCCCGCAGCGCCCCGACCCACAGCGCGTCGCGTCCCGACTCCTCTCCGCCCGGCGCCTCCTCGCCGACGCCCGTCCCTGCCTCCGCGAACCTTCCCCCATCCGCCTCGCCACCGGCGGCCCCGACCGAGCCCGGCATTTCCACAAGCCCCGGCACATCTCCCGTTTCCCGGGGCGCCTCGGCCGGCCCAACGTCCTCCCGCGCAGTCACGACGGGGTCCGGTGCACGGACGGGATCCGGTCCCCGAACGGGATCCGGTGCGGGCGACGCGACCCGGAGCGGCGCTACTCGCCCCGGCCCCGGCGGGTCGACCTTCGGCTTGCTCAGCTCCTGGCGCCGCAGAACCGCGGCGCGCACCAGGTCCATGACGAGCGACAGGCGCTCGGCGGCTTCGGTCAGCAGCTCCGGGTCGCCTCCGGCGAGCTCGCTGCGCAGCGCGCTCCAGACGATGTCCTTGAGCGCCTCGACGGCGCGGGACGCGGCCACCAGGCTGTCCGCCCCGGCCAGCTCGCCGGCGCGCGAGGCAAGCGGCTCGAGCACGCCATCGGGCTCGATCCGCCGCAGATCCGCCTCGTCGCCGATCGCCCGGATCACCGCGTCGCAGATGCGCGGGCCGTCCCGCGCCACGTCGCCGGCCAGGATCGCCGCCGCCTCTTCCAGCGGCGCGTCCTCGACCAAAGCCAGCAGCCAACCCTTGGCCAGCGCGTCCGCGCGCGACAGTAAAGCGTCTAACCCTGCGCTCGCGACCGGCCGCGGTCGTCTACGGCGTGGCACGTCCCGCTCCATCGGGCCTCTTTTACCACCTATTGCGGTTGTCCCGCTTCAAATCGATTGCCGCCGGTCATCCATGCCGGACCGGAACCGGCCGGTCCCCCGGTTCGTGGAAAATGAACGCATGACGGACCTCATCACAACCGCGCGCGCCCGCGAGCTGGTCAGCACGCTTACCCAGCCGATCGGAGAAGAAGTGGTGGCGATTGGTGACGCGCGCGACCGCGTGCTCGCCCAGGACCTGACCGCTGCCGGCGATGTCCCGCCATTTCCGTGCTCGGCGATGGACGGCTACGCGATCACGCCGGGCCCCGCCGGCCGTACGCTGACCGTCGTCGCCGAGTCCCGCGCCGGCCTGCCCAGCGACCGCACCCTGTCAGAAGGCGAGGCGATTCGCATCTCGACCGGCGGCGCGGTCCCGCCCGGCGCCACCGCCGTCATCCCCCAGGAGAACGTCGAGGCGCAGGACGCGACGATCACGACCCGCACGGCCACGCGCGAGCGCGACCACATCCGCGACCGGGGCGAGGACATGAAGGCCGGCACGACCGTTCTGCGAGCCGGCAGCGTGCTGGGCGCGGCCGAGCTGGGCGCGGCCGTGGCGGCCGGCGCGGCGGAGCTGGTCGTGGCCAGGCGACCGCGGGTCCGGGTGTTCACCACCGGCGATGAGCTGAAGGCTCCCGGCGAGCCGCTCGGCCCGGGCGAGATCCACAACTCCAACGGGCCGATGCTCGTCGCGCTCGTCGAGCATCAGGGCGCCTGCGCGCCGCCCGCCGGACGCCTGCCCGACGACCGCGCCGCGACCGAGGCGGGCTTGGCGGCCGCGCTCGACGACGCCGACGTGGTGATCGTCACCGGCGGGGTGTCGGTCGGACCGCACGACCACGTCAAGCCGGCGCTCTCGGCCCTCGGCGTCGAGGAGATCTTCTGGCGCGTCGCGCTGCAACCCGGTAAGCCAACCTGGTTCGGTCGCCGCGGCAGCACCCTCGTGTTCGGCCTGCCCGGGAACCCGGTCTCGGCGGTGGTCACGTTCGCGCTGTTCGTCGCGCCGGCGCTCGCGGCGCTCCAGGGCCGAGCGCCCGAGCGCCTCCTGTACGACGAGGCCACGCTCGCCACCGATTTGCCGCGTAATCCCGACCGCGAGCAGGCCGTCCGCGTCCGCCTCGAGCGCCGGAACGGACGGCTGACCGCGATCCCCACCGGGCCGCAGGGCTCCCATATCGTGACCTCGCTGCTCGGCGCCGACGCGCTCGCACTCGTTCCCGCCGGCCAGGGCGCGCTCCCGGCCGGCGCGATGGTGGCACTCGAGCCGCTCGCCCACTGAGGCTGAGACAATCCGCGCGTGGGCGTGTTCGTTGCATTCCTCGCCGCGCTCAGCGCCTTCGCGGCCTCCCGCCGCCGGCGCCGGCGGCCCACCCCCGCCCAGGCGGTCATCGTCTCGCTTCCCAAGTCGACCGTGGTCGCACGCGACGGCGCGGTCCGCTCGGTTCAGCTCGCCGAGCTGACGCTGGCCGAGGAGGACTGGAGGCGGATGTGGAACGCGACCAACCTCGAGAACCTCGCGCGCACCTACTGGCGCTTCCTCTCGCGCGTCACGCTCGGGCTGATCCGCGTGATCTACGGCGAGAACGAGCGCCGGGTGGTGTTCCTGGCCCGGCCGTTCACGTTGCTGCGCTTCGAGGCGCCCGAGTACGAGCTCGAGTCCGATCACGGCAGCGTCCGTTGGCGGATCCGCGACGGCCTGCTCGTCGCCCGCGCCGGCCGGGGCTGTGGCTACCTGGCGCTCGCCGTCACACATCTTCAAGGCGGCGAGAACGGGCGGGAGCGGCTGCTGATCGAGGTCGAGGTCGCGAACTTCTACCCCGCCATCGCCGCCGGATTCAGCGTGCCGGTGTACGAGGTCACTCAGTCGGCGATCCACGTGCTCGTGACCCACGCCTTCCTGCGCTCGCTCGCGCGCCTGAACCTGGCCACGTCCAAGGTCGGCCGCTTCGCGACCCCGGACGTCCGCGCCGCCGGCCGCGCCGCGATCGAGCGCGCCCGCCAGATCCGCGACCACGCCCCGCGTTAGTTGGGGCCGCCTTCGGCGGCATCCGTGGGGCCGGGCACCCCATCCTGCCAGGACCGTGGGCCCTGGACCTAGCTGTGAGCGAGGCTGAGGCGCCCGGCTCGCGGCACTCGCGATCCGATCCCCGCGGGCACGCTCCCACAGGCGGGCAGCGGTGCCGCGAACGGGCGATCAGCCGTAGCGAACTCCGGTGAGCGTCCGCAACTTGGTGCGGTCGTGGCGGGCTGACACCCGCCGGACGGTGCCCGACCGTGAGCGCATGACGAGCGACTCGGTGGTGGCGCCGCGGCCGCCCTGGTAGCGCACGCCCTGGAGCACGTCGCCGTCGGTCACCCCGGTGGCCGAGAAGAACACGTCGTTGCCCCCGACCAGATCGTCGCAGGTCAGGATCCGGTCGAGATCCATGCCGGCGTCGAGGGCCGCGGTGCGCTCATCGTCATCGCGCGGCCACAGGCGACCCTTCAGCTCGCCGCCGATGCACTTGATCGCCGCCGCGGTGATGACGCCTTCCGGCGTGCCGCCGATCCCCCACAGGATGTCGACCGGGGTGTTGTCCGACACCGCGAGCAGGGCCGCCGAGACGTCGCCGTCGAGAATCAGCCGGACGCGCGCGCCGGCCTCGCGAACCGCCTCCATCGCCGGGTGGTGGCGCTCGCGGTCGAGCATGACCACCATCACGTCGCGGATGTCGATCTTCTTGCGCTCGGCGATCAGCCCGAGCGTCTCGGGGAGCGGGCGATCGAGGTCGAGCAGGTCGGCGATCTCGGGCCCGCCGGCGATCTTCTCCATGTACACGATTGGGCCCGGGTTAAACATGGTGCCGCGCTCGGCCAGGGCGATCACCGAGATTGCGCTTGGCATCCCCAGCGCAGTCAGGCGGGTGCCCTCGAGCGGATCGACCGCGATGTCGACCTTCGGCGGCGAGCCGTCCCCGATCTGCTCGCCGTTGTAGAGCATCGGCGCCCTGTCCTTCTCCCCCTCTCCGATCACGACGACGCCGTCCATCGAGACCGACTCGAGCACGTTGCGCATCGCGTCGACGGCGGCCTGGTCGGCTCCCTCCTTGTCGCCCCGGCCGACCATCCGCGCCGCGGCCAGCGCCGCGGCCTCCGTCACTCGGACCAGCTCGAGAGCCAGGTTCCGGTCTACCCGGACGTTTTCGTGACCCAGGCTCACGGCAGCCCCGGTGGCTTGCGCGTGCCGGCGCTCTCCTGTACGCGCCACACCGACCCGATCAGAATCAGCACGCCGCCGGCCAGGCCGATCCACCAGCCGTAGGCAACGCTGATCTCACTCGGCGGCATCCCCGGCCTGTCTATTAGGCCACGAAACAGCGTGAACGTGAGCGCGGCGATCGCGATGATCGCGGTCATCTCGCCCCGCGGCCAGGACAGGGCATGCCCGCGCACGATGATCCAGGCGAGCACCGCCGGCGCGACCGCCGTTATGAGCAGAAGGAAGCGGAGGATCATCAGCGACTTCCACGCGCTGCACGTGCCGTTCGGCCCGCGGCAGCTGTTCAGGACCGCGAACCGATCCCCGAGCTTGTACCACTCGAGGAACACCGAGACGGCCAGAATGCCTCCCCCAAGGACCGCGATCAGTTCCCCGCGGTCGAGCTCCCTTAAGTGCATCGGCGGGCAGCCTAGCCGTTTTCCCTGCGGGCCTGCGCAGCTAGCTGGTGGATCCGATCCGGCGCCTAGAGCGCGGTGGTGGCGTGCTCGGGCCGGGCGATCCCGCTGCTCTCGGCGGCCGCCTTGACCGCCTCGGCCACCGCGTCGTGCACGTGCTGATCGAGCGCGTTGGGAACCAGTTCGCCGTCGGGGGTCAGCCCCGCGATCGCCCGGGCGGCGGCCAGCTTCATCTCGACGTTGATCCCCGCCGCCCCGGCCAGCAGGGCGCCGCGGAAGATCCCGGGATAGCCGACCACGTTGTTCACGCTGCGCCCGTCGGCGGCGAACGCGGCCCCGGCGGCTTCGGCCAGCTCGGGCTCGATCTCGGGGTCGGGGTTGGTGAGCGCCAGGATGACCTGCCCCGGCCTGATCATCGACGGCTCGATCAAGCCAGGCCGGCCGGTCGTGGCCACCACCACGTCGGCCTCGGCCATCACTCGCTCCATCGTCGCGATCTCCACCCCGTGGGCGCGGGCGCGCGCGTGAGAGGCCTCGAGCGGATCGAACGCGATCACGCGCTCGACGCCGCCGTCGACCATCAGCGCCGCGATCCCGTACCCCGCCGCCCCCAGCCCGAGCTGGCCGACGGTGGCCGCGCGCAGCTCGACGCCGGCGTAACGGCAGGCGACGATCACCGCGGCGAGCGAGACCACAGCGGTCCCGTGAACGTCGTCGTGCATGACCGGCTGGGGCAGCCGTTGGATCAAGCGCCGCTCGATCTCGAAGCACTCGGGTGCGGAGATGTCATCGAGGTGGATGCCGCCGAACGTCGGCGCGATCTGGACCACCGTCTCGACGAACGTGTCGACGTCGGTCGCTTCGATCAGGATGGGCATGGCCGAGATCCCGGCGAACTGGTCGTAGAAGACCGCCTTGCCCTCCATCACCGGCATCGAGGCAACCGCCCCGATGTTGCCCAGCCCGAGCACCCGCGTCCCGTTGGTGCAGATCGCGACGCTGCGCGCGATCATCGTGTAGCGGGCCGCCAGCTCCGGCTGGGCGGCGATCGCGGTGCACACGCGGGCTACCCCCGGCGTGTAGACGTCGCGCATCTCCTGCACCGTGCGAACGGGCCAGCACGCGTTGATCTTCAGCTTGCCACCGACGTGCCGGAGCAGCGCGCGGTCCTGATGCCAGAGCACGCTCACGCCGTCGAGCCCGTCGATCAGCTGGGCGATCTGGCCGGCGTGCGCGGTGTCGCGCACCTCGACCGTGATGTCCCTGACCGAGTGCTCGCGGCCGAGCGACACGGTCACGATGTCCCCGATCAGTCCCGCACCGGTGCCGATCGCCTGCGCCACCCGCGCGAGCTGGCCGGCGTGATGGGGTATCTGGACGCGGTAGGTGCAGTCGAGCATGTCATCTCTCCCTCCAAGCGCGGTTCGCTCCGGAGGTGTATTTATCACGCGATGTCTCCAGGTCCCCCCACGGGCGATCCCGTCCCGCCCCTGAACCAGCTTTTCCCCGAGCCAAGGCGGGTGGATGCCCGCCGGCTGCTCGAGGAGCTGAACCTGTCGGCCAACGTCCCGGTGCACCGCCCGTACACGATCGCCAACTTCGTGGCGAGCGCCGACGGGCACGCCGCCTACCGGGGGCGTTCCCGCTGGCTGAGCGACGGCGGCGACCGGGAGTTGTTCCACGGCCTGCGCGAGCACGTCGACGCGATCCTGGTCGGGACCGGGACGCTTCGCGTCGAGCGCTACGGCCGGATCGTGCCCGACCCGGACCGCCGGCGCCGCCGGGCCGCCTCGGGTCTGGCCCCCGATCCGCTCGCGTGCGTGTTCAGCCGCAGCGGGGACGTCCCAACCGACATCCCGCTGTTTGACGATCCGGCGTCGCGCGTCGTGGTGTTCACGGCGACCGGCCTGGACACCTCTGGGCTGCGGGCCCAGGTGGAGGTCGTTCGGTTGGACCCCGGCCAGCTGACGCTGACCACGATGATGCGCCGGCTGCGCTCCGCCTTCGACGTTCACACAGTGCTGTGCGAGGGAGGCCCCACGCTGTTTGGCGCGCTGCTTCAGGAAGAGCTCGTCGACGAATTGTTCGTGTCGCTCGCGCCGAAGCTAACCGGCGGTGGCAGCGCCCCGTCGATCACCACCGGGCCTGACCTGTCCGAGCTGCGCCTCCTGCAACTCATCTGGGTCCTCGAGCTCGAGAGCGCGCTGTATCTGCGCTACTCGCTCCGGTGAATCGGTTCAGCTCGAAATAGTTAACCGATTCACCTCGCAGTGAACCGGTTAACCTCTGAGTCACTGTCAGGAGTTGACCGGAATTACCCTGAAGTTAATGAAGTGACCTGCCACAATGATCAGCTGTGACCGGGTCAACCGCGGCAACCACCTCACCAGCCGCGGCGCGGATGATCCAGGCGCTCGAGGAGGGCCGGCGACGCACGCTGGCACTCGTCGCCTCGTTGTCTGATGCCGATCTCGAGCGAGTTCACTCTCCGCTGATGAGTCCGTTGGTGTGGGACCTCGCGCACATCGCCGCCTACGAGGATCTGTGGCTCGTGCACCGTTACGGCGAGCGACCGCTGCTGCGCGAGGACCTAGCCGCCACGTATGACGCGTTCGAGACGCCGCGCGCGTGCCGAGGTGACATCGAACTGCTCGGCCCGGGGGCGGCGCGACGGTATCTGAGCGAGGTGCGTGCGCGCGTGCTCGAGGTGATCGATGAACGCGGGGTGGGCGACGGGCTGCTGCACGAGATGGTGCTGCGCCACGAGCACCAGCACAACGAGACGATGTTCCAGACGCTCCAGCTGGCCCGCCTGCCCCACTACGAGCTGGCCGGGCGCCGACGCGAGCCTGGCGCGCCGAGCGAGGCGTACACGGGTCTCGAGCTGATCGCGATTCCGGCCGGTCCGTGCACGATCGGAGCGCCGCCCGACGGCTTCGCATATGACAACGAGCGTGCGCGCCACCGCGTCGACGTTGGCGCCTTCGAGATCGGGTGCACTCCGGTCACTAACGGCGCGTACCTGCGCTTCGTGCGGGATGGCGGATACGAGCAACGCGAATGGTGGTCGGCTGAGGGCTGGGCCTGGAAGGACGAGTTCGGCATCTCGGGCCCGGGGGCTTGGACCGACGATCACGCCGGCGAGTGGCGGCTCGGACGCCTCGAGCCGCTGCATCCCGACCGCCCGGTCGTGCACGTGACCTGGTATGAGGCCGACGCGTTCGCGCGCGCCCACGGCGCTCGCCTCCCGACCGAGATCGAGTGGGAGAAGGCGGCCAGCTGGGACGAGTCCGCACAGGCCGCGCGTCCCTACCCGTGGGGATCTCGACGGCCCGCGGCCGGCCTGCACGCCAACCTCGACCAGCGGGGCTGCGGCACCGTGCCCGTGGGCGCCTATCCCGCCGGCGCATCGCCGTACGGCTGCCTGGGCATGCTCGGCGACGTGTGGGAGTGGACCTCGAGCCTGTTCGACGGCTATCCCGGCTTCGTCCCGCACCCCTACCGGGAGTACTCCGAGGTCTTCTTCGGCGACGAGTACATGGTGCTCCGCGGCGGCTCCTGGGCCACCCGGTCGCGCGTCGCCACGGCGACCTTCCGCAACTGGGACTACCCGCAGCGGCGCCAGATCTTCGCTGGGTTCCGGATCGCGAGGGACGTGTGAAGACGATCACCCGGGCTCCCGAGATCCGGATCGATTCCTACCTGACCGAGGGCGACGAGCGATCGCTCGCCTACGACGTGCTCGACGGTCTGACCCGTCCGTTCAAGGAGATCCCGCCCAAGCACTTCTACGACGCGCGCGGCTCGGAGCTGTTTGAGCGCATCTGCGAGCTGCCCGAGTACTACCCGACCCGTACCGAGCGCCAGATCCTGCTCGACAACGCCGACCAGATCGTCGAGACGACGGGGGCCGGCGAGCTCGTCGAGCTCGGGTCGGGGTCGGCCGAGAAGGCGCGGATCCTGCTCGGTGCGATGTCGAGGGCGCAGACGCTGCACCGCTACGTCCCGCTCGACGTGTCCGAGAGCGCGCTCGAAGCGGCCGCGATCGAGCTCGTGGACGAGTTCGAGGAGCTGTCGGTGCACGGGGTGATCGGCGACTTCGAGCGCCACCTCGACCGGATTCCGCCGCGGCCGTCCGGCGCCCCGCCGCGAATCGTCGCGCTGCTCGGCGGCACGATCGGAAACTTCCTGCCTGGGACGCGTCGCCGGTTGCTGCGCTCGATCGCCACGCTGCTGGGCCCGGACGACCGCCTGCTGCTCGGCACCGATCTGGTCAAGGATCCGGCCGTGCTCGAGGCCGCCTACGACGACGCCGAGGGCGTCACCGCCGAGTTCAACCGCAACGTGCTGTATGTGATCAACCGCGAGCTCGGCGCCGACTTCTCACCGGAGGCGTTCGAGCACATCGCGTTCTTTGACCGCCGGCACGAGTGGATGGAGCTGCGCCTGCGCTCCCGGCGACCCTGCAGCGTGCTCGTGGGCGAGCTCGGGCTCCGCGTCGAGTTCGCCGCGGGCGAGGAGCTGCGGACCGAGATCAGCGCCAAGTTCACCCGTGCTCGCATCGAGGAAGATTTCGCCGCCGCCGGGTTGCGCCTCGACCGCTGGTACACCGACGCTGACAGCTTGTTTGCGTTGTCGCTGGCCGCGCGTCAGTAGGGTTTCCGGCAATGGAAATAGACGGAAGCGGGGCGATCGTCGGAGGTGGCGCGTCGGGGCTGGGCGCCGCGACGGCCCGGCGCCTGCACGCGCACGGCGCCCACGTCGTAGTCGCCGATCAGAACGTTGAGCGGGGCACGATCCTGGTCGATGAGCTGGGCGAACGCGCGACGTTCGTCGCGACCGATGTCACGGATCCGGACGCCGTGCAGGCGGCCGTGAGCGCGGCCACCGAGCAACCGGTGCCGCTCCGGATCGCCGTCTCGTGCGCCGGCATCGGCTGGGCCGGCCGTGTCATAGGCCGGCGGGGCGCGCACGCGCTCGAGCCGTTCGAGACCGTCATCCGGGTCAACCTGATCGGCACCTTCAACGTCATGCGACTCGCCGCCGCGGTCATGGCCGAGAACGAGCCCAACGCCGGCGGCGAGCGAGGCGTCTGCGTCAACACCGCATCGATCGCGGCGTTCGACGGCCAGATCGGCCAGATCGCCTATGCCGCCTCCAAGGGCGGGATCGTCAGCATGACGCTGCCGGCCGCGCGCGACATGGCGCCGTTCGGGGTGCGCGTGTGCGCGATCGCGCCCGGTACGTTCGACACGCCGCTGCTCGCGGCGCTGCCCGAGGACGCCCGCGAGGAGCTCCGCCGGGTGGTGCCGTTCCCGTCCCGCTTCGGCCGCCCGGAGGAGTTCGCCGCGCTGGTCGCGCACATCGTCGGCAACGAAATGCTCAACGGTGAGGTCATCCGGCTCGACGGCGCGCTGCGAATGCCTCCTCGTTAGTGCTCAACCCTCCACATTTGTTCGACTCTTGGAGGGTGATCGGAATTTGCGGGGTAGCATCGGGCCATCCAGGAAGGGAGACTGAGTTGGCGCTCACCATGCAGGGTGGTGAACGGTGACCAGCGTCCGGCCATGCGACGCCGCCAGGCCGACCATTCGATATGGAGCGGCCATCCAACAACACTGAACAGAGCGAGGGCTTCGGCAGCTTCGAGCTGGATCTGCGGACCGGTGAAGCCCGTTACTCCCAGGGACTGCGGCGGATCCTCGCCGCGCCTGAGGAGCCGGCGCTGACGTCCGCGCTCATTCTCGAGCGCGTGCACCCGGAAGACCGCGAGCTGGTCGAGCGTGCGCTCGAGCGCGCCGGCCGCGAGCGCGAGCCGCTCCGCTTCGAGGTGCGCGTGCGGCGCTTCGACGACGTCGAACGGGTCGTGCGCGCCCGCGGGGAGGCCGTGACCACGCCCGATGGCGAGCCGCTTCGAGTCGTCGGCACGCTACAGGACGTCACCCAAGAGGCCGAGGTGCGCGCGGCGCGGGACCTCCTCAGCTACGTGGTCGAGTCGACCGGGGACGCGATCATCACCAAGGCGCCCGATGGCACGATCACGAGCTGGAACCGGGGCGCCGAGCAGCTCTACGGCTACAGCGCGGAGGAAGCGATCGGACAGGCCAGCGGCATGACCGAGACGCCAGAGCGCGCCGGCGAATGGCAGAAGCTCCTGGAAACCGTGTTCGCGGGCGAGTCGGTCGACAACTTCGAGACCGAGCGGGTGCGCAAGGACGGAACCAAGATTGCCGTCTCGCTCACGGTTTCACCGGTGACCGACGCGCACGGCCGGATTGTGTCGGCGGCGATCATCGCCCGCGACACCACCGCGCGCGTTCGCTACGAGGAGCGGCTGCGCCACATGGCCGACCACGACCAGCTGAGCGGGTTGTTCAACCGCCGGCGCTTCGAGGAGGAGCTCAAGCGCGAGCTCGCGCGCGCCGGCCGCTACGCGGCCGACCACAGCGCGGTGCTGAGCATCGACATCGACAACTTCAAGGGGATCAACGACTCGGCGGGCCACGCCGCGGGCGACGCCGTGCTCGGCCACGTGGCACACGTGCTCGCCCATCGCTCGCGCGCCAGCGACGTCGTCGCGCGGCTCGGCGGCGACGAGTTCGCGGTCTTGCTCTCGTCTGTCGGCCCCGATGACGCGCGCACCGCGGCCGAGCAGCTGCTCGGAGAGATCCGCAGCTCGCCGGCCACCTACGGCGGCAAGCCGTTCCGCGTCACCGCGAGCATCGGCGTCGCGGCGTTCGAGTCAGACGACGCCACCGCCGGCGAGGTGATGGTCAACGCCGACCTCGCGATGTACGCCGCGAAGACCGGCGGGCGCGACCGCGTCGTCGTCTACACCGCCAGCGAGGCCCGCCGCGCGCGGGCGGTGGCCAAGCTCACCTGGGCCCAGCGCATCCAGGACGCGCTGGACAACGACCGGTTCGTGCTCCACCTACAGCCGATCCTCGAACTCGCCACCGGGCAGATCAAGCACGGCGAGCTGCTGCTGCGGATGAAGGGCGATCGCGGCAAGCTGATCGCGCCGGGCGCGTTCCTGCCCGCCGCCGAGCGGTTCGGCCTGATCCACGCGATCGATCGCTGGGTGGTCGGGCAGGCGATCCAGCTCGTGGCCGAGACGATGGACCGCGTGCCGCGCGTGGGCATCAATCTGAGCGGGGAGTCGATCGTGGGCGACCCGCACCTGCTGTCGATGATCGAGCAGGAGCTCGAGCGCTCCTCGGTCGACCCGTCCAAGCTGATCTTCGAGGTGACCGAGACCGCCGCGATCGCCAACATGCCCGAGGCGACGCGCTTTGCCCGCGGCCTGACCAGCCTCGGCTGCAGCCTCGCGCTCGACGACTTCGGGACCGGATTCGGGAGCTTCTACTACCTCAAGCACCTACCGGTGAGCTACGTCAAGCTCGACGGCGAGTTCATCCAGAACCTGCCGCGCTCGGAGGTCGACGAGCACATGGTCGAGGCGATCGTCGGCGTCTCCCAGGCGCTCGGGATCAAGACCGTGGCCGAGTCGGTGGCCGACGAGGAGACGATCGGGATGCTCCAGAAGCACCGCGTCGACTACGCCCAGGGCTACTACGTGGGCAAGCCGGCGCCGCTCAATGTGGCGCTGTCGCAGCCCGGCTGGATCAGCCAGTCGGAGTCGGGCAGCGTGCTCTAGCGCCAGAGATACCGGCTGGCCCGCCCCCGCGAGCCGGTACCGTGGCCGGATAACCCACCACTCGCCGCCCCGCCGGCGGTGAAAGCCGGTTCACCCGCCCCTGGCACGGGTTCCTTACCACTCGCGCCGCGAGGATCGGCGAGTGAGCCGTTATCCGGCAACCGGTATAGCCGCCAGGCCGCCAGGCCGCCGGCTAGTTCAGCCGCTCGATCAGCATCGCCTGGCCCATCCCACCGGCGACGCACATCGACTCGATTCCGAGCGTCCCGTCCGTCGCGCGCAGTCCGTTGATCAGCGTGGTCATGATGCGCGCGCCGGTCATCCCGAACGGGTGGCCCAGGGCGATCGCGCCACCGTACGGGTTGAGCTTCTCGTCGGCGATTCCGAGCTCGTCCTTGCAGGGGATGATCTGGGCCGCGAACGCCTCGTTGATCTCGACCACGTCGACGTCGTCGATCTTGACGCCGGCTGCCTTGAGCAGAGCCTGGATGGCCGGGATCGGACCGAGGCCCATGATCTCGGGGCGGATCGCGGCGACGGTCGAGGCGAGGATCCGCGCCTTGGGCTCGAGGCCCAGGCGCTTGGCCTTCTCCTCGGACATGATCAGCACGGCGGCGGCGCCGTCGTTCAAGGGGCAGGCGTTGCCGGCCGTGACCGTGCCGTTCTCACGGAACGCGGGCTTGAGCTTGCCGAGCACCTCCATCGTCGTGCCCGGTCGCGGGCCGTCGTCCTGGGTCACGACCGCGTCGGGAACGTCGATCTCGTTCCCCTCCTTGTCGGTCTCCGTGTGCGCGGGCACGGGCACCGGAACGATCTCGGCGTCGAAATGGCCCGACTCGCGCGCGTCCACGGCTCGGTTCTGCGAGGTCACCGCCCACTCGTCCTGCTGCTCGCGCGTGATGTGGCAGCGCTCGGCCACGTTCTCGGCCGTCATGCCCATCGGGATGTACACGTCATACGCCGACCCGTTCGAGCCGTTCAGGTGCGGGTTCTTGGCCTCCTCCATCATCCCCGCGCCCAGGCCGGCGCGGGACACGGCCTCGACCCCGGCGGCGACGTACTGGTCGCCCTCCCCGGACTTGATCGCGTGGAACGCCATCCGGATCGTCTGAAGCGACGAGGCGCAGAAGCGGTTGACCGTGCACGCCGGGACGTGGTGGTCGATCCCGGCCAGCAGCGACGCGTTGCGGCCGACGTTGTAGCCCTGCTCACCGATCGACGAGGCGGCCCCCATCATCACGTCGTCGGTCTCGCCGAAGTCGACCCGTGGGTTGCGCTCGATCAGCGCGCGGAGCGGAATCGCGGCCAGTTCGTCGGCGCGGACGGTCTTGAGCGAACCCTTGCCGGCGCGGCCGATCGGGGTTCTGATGGCGTCGACGATCACGGCTTCTGGCATGTAACGGACTCCTTGTTCAGTCTTGGGTCGGGCCCGATGATGCTAGGGGAGCCAGACCGGCCTGGACGCCAGTCGCCGGCGCCAGCGCGCCGCGGGCGAGGCGCAGGAGCTGGTTGCGAGGGCTCATCAGGCCAACTCGGCCAGCCGCTCTGAGAGCACGATCCGGCCGGCCGCCTCGACCGCGGCCAGATGCGAGAAGGCTTGTGGGAAATTCCCCAGGTGCCGGCCCGACTCCCCGTCGAACTCCTCGGCATACAGGCCCAGGGGCGAAGCGATCTTCACCAGGCGCGTCATCAGGTCGCGGGCTCGTTGCATCTCGCCGATGACCGCCAGCGCTGACACGAGCCAGAACGAGCAGATCACGAACGTGCCTTCCTTGCCCGACAGGCCGTCGTCGGTCTCGTCGGTTCGGTAGCGCAGGACGAACCCGTGATCGGTGAGTTCGTCGGCGATCGCGAGCACGCTCGCGCGCAGGCGGTCATCGTCGCCGGGCAGGAAGCCAAAGATCGCCGCCAGCAGGATGGACGCGTCAAGAGATTCGGTTCCGTAGTGCTGGACCAGCACGCCTCGCTTGTCGACGCCGTGCTCGAGGATGTCGGCCTTGATGTCGGCCGCCACCTGACTCCACTCCGCCGCGGTGGAGGGCTCGCCACGTATGTCCGCCAGCTTGGCCGCGCGGTCCATCGCGACCCAGCACATCAATTTCGACGAGACGTAGTGCTGCGGCTCGCCCCGCGCCTCCCAGATGCCCTGGTCCGGCTGCTGCCACACGGCCTTCGCGCACTCCGCCTGGGCCCGGATCAGCGGCCACAGCCGTCGCGGCAGCCGCTGGCTGCGGCGCGTGTGCAAGAGGACCGAGTCGAGCGCGGCGCCGAACACGTCGTTCTGGCGCTGGTTGAACGCCCCGTTGCCGATGCGAACCGGGCGAGCGCCGGAGTACCCCGAGAGCTCGTCGAGCACCGACTCGGTCAGGTCCCGGCGACCGTCGATGCCGTACATGATCTGCAGCCCACCGTCTTCGTTGCGGTCCAGATCGGCGATGAACTGCATGAACTCATCGGCCTCCCAGTCGAGGTCGAGATAGTGCAGCGCCTGCAGGGTAAACGTCGCGTCGCGGATCCAGGTGTAGCGGTAGTCCCAGTTGCGCTCGCCGCCGGGGGTCTCGGGCAGCGATGTCGTAAGCGCCGCGACGGTGGCCCCGGTCGGCATGAAGGTCAGCCCCTTGATGGCCAGCGCGGAACGCTGGATCAGCGGGCGGAACTCGTGGTCCGGGATCCGCGCGCGTGACAGCCAGTGCCGCCAGAAGCGCGTCGTGGCGCCCAGCTGGGCGTTGGCCTCCTCGACGGTGCTCGGCACCCTCGCCTCCTCATCCCACGACAGCGCGCAGAAGAGCTCTTCGCCCTCGTGCAGGACATGCCGGGCACGAACGTGATTGGCCTCGATCCCGAGCAGCATGTCCGTCCGCAGCACCATCGCCTGACCCGCCCCGCTCGCCGTCGCCTGGTGGCGGTCGGGCTCGAGTGTCCACTCGGGCAGGACGCGACCGTAGTCGAAGCCCGGCTCGCACACGAGCTCCACCTCGACGTTTCCCTCGACGCACTTGACCGTCCGCACAAGCACGTGATCGGCGTCCTCGTCGGTCGGCGGCCGCGTGTGTGGCGTGATCGTGTCCTCGCCGCGACGCGGACCCATGGTGAGCGCCTCGTGCACGGTCGCCCAGCCCGAAGACGTCTTCCACGACGTGACCAGCGAGTTCGTTCCCGGCTCGTAGGCACGCCCGCTGGGCACGTTGATCCCGAATGGACCCAGCCTGAACGTGCCTGCGCCGCGGTCGAGCAGCGACCCGAACACGCTCGGCGAATCGAACCGCGGTACGCACAGCCAGTCGATCGACCCGTCGGGCGCCACCAGCGCGCCGGTGTGGCAGTCCGACAGGAAGGCGTAGGCCTCGATCGGCGTGAACGGCGAGGGGGCGGCGCTCACGATGCCCCCACCGGGCTACAGGCCCAGCCCGCGGACGCCCTTCTCGTCCCACCCCAGGTGGTGAGCGAGCTCATGGCGGAGGGTCCGCGTCACCTGCGCGCGCAGCAGATCTGGGTCGTGGCCGAAGTCGCGCACCAGGGTGTCGCGGAAGATCACGATCCGGTCGTGGAAGTAGTCCTGCGCCACCGTGTCGCCTTGGTAGAGGCCGTACGCGCGCCGGCGCGATCCACCGTCGGAGACGACGACCGCCACGTGCTCCAACGCCCGGTGAAACTCGAGCGGCAGGTCGTCGATCGCGGACCGAACGAGCGCCCTGAAGTCGTCCTCGTTGCGCGGGTCGAAGCTCCGGGCCGGCGCGGCGGCCGACTCACCAATCAAGTCCTCGTCGCCCTCTCCCTCGTCATCCCACGAGTCCCAGTACCCCTCGGCGGCCAGGCGCTCGGTGCGCTGCACCAGCGCCTCGAAGTCGACCTCGGACTCGGGGTCGCGCCATCCGGCCAGGCGGAGCATGCACAGCACGACCGCGCCGCCCACGATCACCGCGCCGGCCGCGAACACCGCGATCCCCTGAAGCAGACGTACCGGGAAGGATGCGCTGAAGCCGGCGAACAGGGTCACCGCGCCAAAGCCGACGGTCAGGGCGGCCAGCGCCGAGAGCAAGATGTGTCGGGTAGTGGGCGGCTGGGACTGCATGTGCGTAGAACTACCGCATTGTCCGCGCGATGACCAGCCGCTGGATCTCGTTTGTGCCCTCGTAGATCTGGGTGATCTTGGCGTCGCGCAACATGCGCTCGACCGGGTACTCCTTGACGTAGCCGTACCCGCCAAGAACCTGCACGGCCTCGACGGTGACCCGCATCGCCGTGTCCGAGCAGAACAACTTGGCCATCGCGGAGTATTTGCCCAGATCGGCGTCGCCCCGGTCGACCTTGGAGCAGGCTTGATACAGGAGCTCGCGCGCCGCGGCGCACTGGGTCTCCATGTCGGCCAGCTTGAACTGGATGCCCTGGAACGAGTTGATCGGCTCGCCGAACTGCCGGCGCTCGCGCGCGTAGGCGGCGGCGTAGTCCGTCGCGCCCTGCGCGATGCCGAGCGCCTGGGCGGCTACGCCCAGCCGCGAGCGGTCGAGCGTGGCCATCGCCACCTTGAACCCGTGTCCCACCTCACCGATCACGTTCTCGGCGGGCACGTGCACGTCGTCGAAGATCGGCTGGCCGGTCGGGGAGCCACGGATCCCCAGCTTGTGCTCGACCTTGCCGACGCTGAAGCCGGGTCGATCGGCTTCGACGACAAACGCGGTGATCCCGCGGGAGTGCCCGGAAGACGGGTCGGTGACGGCGAACACGACGTAGAAGTCGGCCACCCCCAGATTGGTGATCCAGTTCTTGGTGCCGGTGATCGTCCACCCGTCCGAGCCTCTCACCGCGCGCGTGATCATCCCGCCCGGGTCCGAGCCGGCGTCGGGCTCTGACAGGGCAAACGCGGGCGTCCATTCGCCGGTGGCGCAGCGAGGCAGGAAGCGGTCCTTGAGCTCGTCGGTCCCGAACAGCTTGATCGGAAGCGTCCCGAGCTCCTGGATCATCAGGATCAGCGCGGTCGAGGCGCACGCCTTGGCGATCTCCTCGACCGCCATGTTGAGCATCAGCGCGCCGGTGCCCGTCCCCCCGTGCTCGGTCTCGAACGGCAACGCGAGGACGTCGTGCTCGGCCAGCAGCCGGCGCAGGTCATGCGGGTACTCCGCCTTCTCGTCTATCTCGGCCGCGCGCGGCGCGATCCGCTCGCGCGCGATCTGGCGGATCGTGTCGCGGAAGTCCAGGTGCTCGCGCGGGAGGGTGTAGAGCTCGGCGAGCGCGGACATGTTCCCCATGCTACGCCAGAGCGCCGGACGCCCGGTGGCCGCGGCCACCGGGCGTCCGTGCCCGTCTCCTCACTCCCGAGTCCTGACGTGCGTCGAGTTACAAGCCGACGGGGTGGCGAACCACGTAGTCGCCGCCGTCGGCGAGGTTGCCGAGCGGGTTCGAGCGCCAGCGCGGTCCCGTCCCGTTGGGGATGTTCGGCCCACCGTAGTCGGCGGTGTCGAACGCCCGACCTGCGATGACAATGAAGGCGTGGCCGTCATCGGTATAGATCGTGACCCACTTGCCCGGGCCGGACTGCCCGTAGGTCTCGAGCTCCGAGGAATCCTCGGATTGGGACAGGAGGCCGGCGGCGTGGAGCACGAAGCTGACGGAGCCCGAGCAGTCGTAGCAGCTCGAGTTCCAGGTGCCGTGGCCACCGCCGACGCAGTAGGAGGTGTCGATGATCGAGTTGGCGGCCGAAACCATCGTCTGGACGATCGCGGGCGCGCCGGCCGGCGCGGTGGCCGTCCCGTCCGGATTGATGCGCGTCGTGCCCGTCGGCACGTCGCTCTCGTCCGCGCTGATCGCGGCCTTCAGTACCTTGTCGAAGGAGAGTCCAGCCACGTCATTGGCGGGCGTAATCTGGTGAGCCGCCTTGAATGCGGCGACGCTGGCGCCGGTCTCGGGGCCAAAGTCGCCGTCGACCGAGGTCGGGAAGCCGGCGATCGTCAGGTAGCCCTGGAGGATGGTCACGTCCTTGCCGGACAGACCCGGCCTCAGCATCCGCTTGCCGAGTTGATTGAACGTGCTGGGCTTGGTCAACGTCCCGGCCGTCTTGATCGTGGCCTGCATGGCGGCCCCTCCGGAGGAGGGCTGGGCGCTCGTCGCCGCCGTCGCAGAGGCGGCGATCGCCGCGGTGCCTATGAGTACCGACGCACCTGCCCTACAGGCGATCCGTCGAAAGTGCAGATACGACAAGTACAACCCCTTCTCTTTCTGCGCCTACGGGGTTAGCTGACGGGCTCGCGCTGAAAGAGTGCGCTACGCCGGAGGTCCGGCGATTCGCCCCCCGGAGCCTTGCGGCTCCACTGGGTTCCCCGCTCCCCGGCGCCGTGGCAACCAGGGACTCGGCTGGGCTTCTATGTCGGCGCGGCAGCCTACACCACCCGCGAGACAGATGTCACGTCATCCCTATCGACAACTTTCAACCTATGCCTGCACGCTGCAACGACACCTGCATCCAGCACCCCCCCGGATCGGGCAGGGACGCTTGTCAGATCCCGGCCCAGCCCGCTGCCAGGCCGCGAGCCACAGCCTCCGCCGGCCAGGCGTCCGGGTCGGCGCCTGTCCACAGGGCGCGAGCCGGGCCAAGGGGGCGCCGGCTGCGGCCGCGGCATGGTGCGCCCGCCCCACCTGCGCGAGCTGCCACGCTGCCGGATCGCTCGCGCGGTCGGGATCAGCCGCGGTGTGAGCCGGCCGGCAATCACACAGATCCCCACGGAGGCCGTACGCATAGGCCGCGAGTCCCTACGGTCCGGGCCCGGCCTACGGCGGCGTCAGGCGGAAGCAGCTCATCGGGCCTCGGACCAGACCGCGCCACCGCGAACCCGTCCCGGATCGTGGACGTCCCCGCGCGATACACCGAAAACTGGCGTGAGGCGGGGCTCCGCGACCGAGCGAGCGTCGCTCAGGCTCCGGAGCTTGGGCAAAGAAGCCCGTCTCGCGCGCGAGCCTATAGCCTCAGAGCATGGACGACTACACCCCGCAGCAGGTGGCCGAGCTGCTGGCCGGCGGCGAGATCCAGCTGATCGACGTGCGTCAGCCCGAGGAGCGCGAAGCGGGCCGGATCGCCGGCGACCGGTTCATCGAGCTCTCCCAGCTGGCCACCCAGGTGGACACCATCGATCGCGATCGCCCGGTCGTGTTCTACTGCCGCAGCGGCAGCCGCTCGGCGATGGCCACGGAGGCCTTCCGGGGCGCCGGCTTCGACGCCCACAACATGGTTGGGGGCTTGCTCGACTGGGACGCGGCCGGGCTCCCGCTCGACCCGCCAGACGGCTATGTCGCCTGACCGAACGCGCCGGCGCAGCCGCCGCCTTTCAGATCCGGGCTACGGCTTCCACTTGATCGAGCAGCCGACCGGCTTGGTCTCCGGTCGCGCGACGATCGAGCCGCTGAGCACCTCGTCGAGGGCCTCGCGCAGCCACTGCGCCTGCTCGGTCGGCTTGTCGTAGTCGGCGTCGGGCGCACCGCGGTAGCGCAGCCGGCCCTCGGAGTCGAGCACAAACACGTCTGGCGTCACCCTGGCGCCGTACTCACGCGCCACCTCCTGGGTGTCATCGCGCAGGTAAGGGATCGTCCACTGCTCGCGTGAGACGCGGTCGCGCATCGCCTCGGCGGAGTCGCCTGGGTAGCGGTTGCTGTCGTTCGGGTTCACCGCCAGCACGCGCACGCCGCGAGCCGCGTAGTCGTCGGCCACCTGCGCGATCCGGTCGTGCCAGGCGAGCGCGTAAGGACAGTGGTTGCAGGTGAACACCACGACGGTTGCCGGCGCATCGTCGTAGGGCGCCACCGACCACCTCCTCCCCTCCGTATCGAGCAGGGCGAAATCGGGCGCCACCTCGCCAATCGCAAGACTCATCGCGTTACCTCCGCGCGCTCGGCCGCCCTCAGGAGCGCCTCGCGCAAATCGTCAGGGTCAGGAAGCGGGCTGATCCGGCCGTCGCGCCGGCGGTAAACCCGGCAGCTCAGGCCGATCGGCTCGTCGTCGGCCGCGGGAACGAGGTCGACGCCGTCGATCAGGATCGTGGGCGAGCCGACGAACCCAGCCTCGCGAGCCTCGTCATCGGTCAGCACCTCGCGCATGCGCACTTCGTCGCCGAGTCCCAGCTCGGCCAGCGCCTCTCGCACGGCGCTTAGCGCTCTGTCGGTCGAGGGGCAGCCTTCCCACCAGCGGATCTCGACATCGGGGGTGCGCATGCACCCGAGCGTAGCGTCAGCCGACGGTCCAGCTGTCGGCGCCGAGGAGTAAGTCGGCGAGCTCGACCTCGGTGGCGGGTGCGGGGCGTACGGCGCTGGGGCGGCCGTAGACGTGGCGTTGCACGTCGCGGAAGATCCCGATCGGGGTGGGCACGGTCGGATTGTCAGCCAGGCGGGCGAGGGAGAACGCCAACCCTGGATCCGGACGCGACGGGTCGTGCACGATCAGCGCGTCCTCGCCGACGTCGGCCACGTCGACGATCGCCAGGCCGCCGTCAGGCCCTCGCGCCACGCCCCGTTCATCCGAGACCCCGAAACGGATCGGCTCCCCCGCCACCAGGCGGATCTGATTCGCGTCCCGGGTCTCCTTCTCGGTCAGCGCGGAGAACGCGCCGTCGTTGAACACCGGACAGTTCTGGTAGATCTCAACCAGCGCCGCCCCCTCGTGGGTGGCCGCCGCGCGCAGGACCTCGGTCAGATGGCGCTTGTCCCGGTCGATCGTGCGAGCGACAAACGACGCCTCGGACCCCAGCGCCAGGGAGACAGGGTTAAACGGATGGTCAGCCACGCCGAACGGGGTTGACTTGGTGACCTTCCCCACCTCGCTGGTCGGGGACGCCTGCCCCTTGGTCAGCCCGTAGATCTGGTTGTTGAACAGCAGGATCTTGATCGGAACGTTCCGTCTGAGCGCATGGATCAGATGGTTGCCGCCGATCGACAGCGAGTCGCCGTCGCCGGTCACGATCCAGATCGACAGGTCATCCCGGCTGGACGCCAACCCCGTCGCCAGAGCGGGCGCGCGCCCATGAATCGAGTGCATCCCGTACGTGTTCATGTAATACGCGAACCGGCCCGCGCACCCGATCCCGGTGATGAACACGATCTTCTCCGGCGGGATCCCAAGCTCGGGCATGAACTGCTGCACCGCCGCCAACACCGCATAGTCCCCACACCCCGGGCACCACCGCGTCTCCTGATCAGACTGAAAATCCGCCTTGGACAGCTCGGGACCGCCCCCATGACCGTTCGTCACGACCGCGCTCATTGCCGCTCCTCGATCTGCTCCTCGACCTCCGCGGCGAACAACGGCTGCCCCTGCACCTTGCAAAACGACTCCACATCGACCAGATACCTGGCGCGCAACAACATCGCGAGCTGCCCGCAGTTCAGCTCCGGCACGAGCACCCGATCAAAGGACCGCAACACATCCCCCGTGTTCGCCGGAAACGGATTCAAATAACGCAGATGCGCGCACGCCACCCGGTGCCCAGCCTCCCGCGCGCGGCTCACACCAGCACGGATCGCACCCTCGCTCGACCCCCACCCCAACACCAACAAGCTCGCGCCAGGCTCGGAATCGACCGTCAACGGCGGGATCTGCCCCGCGATCCCATCCACCTTGGCCCGACGCAGCTCGGTCATCCGCGCGTGGTTAGCCGGGTCATACGAAATGTTCCCCGTCAGGTCGGCCTTCTCCAAACCGCCGATCCGGTGCGCCAGCCCCGGCGTCCCCGGAACCGCCCACGGCCGCGCCAACCGATCATCACGCGCATACGGAAGAAACTCCTCACCCTCGACGGCCTGCGCGAACGCCGGATCGATCGACGGCAACTCCGAGACCACCGGCACCCGCCACGGCTCCGAAGAAGAGGCCAGGAACGTGTCCGACAAAAGGATCACCGGCGTGCGATACAAAACCGCGATCCGCGCCGCCTCAAACGCGGCCTCAAAACACCCACCCGACGTACTCGGCGCGATCACCGGCAACGGCGACTCCCCGTGGCGCCCAAAGATCGCCTGAAGCAAATCCGACTGCTCGGTCTTGGTCGGCATCCCCGTCGACGGACCCGCACGCTGCACGTCGACCACGATCATCGGCAGCTCCAACATCACCGCCAGCCCGATCGTCTCCGCTTTCAAATCCATCCCCGGCCCACTCGTAGCCGTCACTCCCAACCGACCACCAAACGCCGCCCCCAACGCCATCCCAGCCGCCGCGATCTCATCCTCAGCCTGAATCGTCGTCACGCCCAACCTCGCATGCCGCGAAAGCTCATGCAACAACTCCGACGCCGGCGTGATCGGATAACTCGCCAACAGCAACGGCAAACCGCTCCGGACCGAAGCCGCGACCAGGCCCAGCGACAACGCCGTCGTCCCGTTCACATTCCGGTACGTCCCCGGCGGCACATCCGTCGCCGGCTTGACCAAATACTGCACGTCGAGCAGCTCGGTCGTCTCCCCGAAGGACCAGCCCGCGTTAAACGCCGCCAGGTTCGCCTGCAACACGGCCGGACGCTTAGCGAACTTCTGCTCAATCCAACGCTTCGTGCCGTCCGTCGGACGCCCGTACAACCACGAGATCACACCCAACGCAAACAGGTTCTTGGCCCGACCAGCGTCGCGGGTGGACGCATCCTCGACCCCCTCAACCGCCGCCACCGTCAACGACGTCATCGGAATCCGATGCACCCGAAACGCCGACAACGACCCATCCTCCAACGGGTTCGACGCGTAACCGGCCTTCTCCAGATTGCGCTTGCTGAACGCATCCTCGTTCACGATCAGCGTCGCGCCGCGGTCCAACTCGGCCAAGTTCGCCTTCAAAGCCGCCGGGTTCATCGCCACCAGCACATTGGGCTTATCCCCCGGCGTCAGGATGTCGCGCGAGGCGAAGTGAATCTGAAACGCCGACACGCCGGCCAGCGTCCCCGCCGGAGCGCGGATCTCCGCCGGAAAATTCGGCAGCGTCGCCAGGTCGTTACCCCACATCGCCGTGGCATCCGTAAACCGGCTACCCGCCAGCTGCATCCCATCCCCGGAGTCGCCGGCGAAGCGAACTACTACACGCTCGCGCTCCTCGACCGTCTTAGTCATCGCTGTGCGCCCAAGTCAACCGCCTAGCAATACTACGCACAAGCGCCGACGAAGTTTCTCCGCTAGCGCCCACCACCCCCGATCGGGTGGCCGGTCGCTGCAAGCAAGGCCCCTTTTAGATTTTCGTGACGTTAACCGCCTTCGGTCCCTTGGGCGCGGCCTCCTCCTCGTAGGAGACCTTGAGGCCCTCGGCCAGGGAGCGGTAGCCGTCAGCGGTGATGCTCGAGTGGTGGACAAACAGATCGCGACCACCGTCGTCCGGCGTGATGAAGCCGAAGCCCTTCTCGTCGCTGAACCATTTGACTGTGCCAGTTGGCATTGTGGAGTGATCCTCCGTGGCTAGAAAGTGCTGCTACCGCGGAGGATGTGCCGCCCGGAGCCTGCACTGCTTGCACCGCCCGCCATTCGGGCGGCCTTACGACCTGGGAAGGTACCGCACATGCAGGACCCAATGCCACTCCGACGCGGCCTTGCGCTGCCTCTTCGCGAGGTAGTCGTGCGGACATCGCGATCGTCGGGTCCGGGCGGCCAGCACGCGAACGTGACGGCCTCTCGGGTGGAGGCAATCTTCGACGTCGAAGCCTCCGAGACGCTGAGCGAGACCCAGAAGCAGCGGGTCATCTCACGCCTGGGTCCGCGCGTCACCGCGGTGGCCCAAGACGCCCGCAGCCAGGCACGCAACCGCGAGCTCGCCCTCGAGCGCCTGCAGTCGCGCTTGATCGCCGCGCTCGCCCCCGAGCGCCCCCGGCACGCGACGCGTCCGACGGCCGCCTCGGTGCAGCGACGTCTGGACAGCAAGCGCCGGCAGTCGGCGCGCAAGCAGTCGCGCGAGCGGCCGCCGGACGACGGCGACTAGCCTCACTTCATGCGCTGGCTCGTCGACGGCATGAACGTCATCGGCACGCGTCCTGACAACTGGTGGAAGGACCGCGACGCCGCGATGCTCCGGCTCGTGGACATGCTCGAGCGGTGGGCCGCGGACAGCGGCGAGGACGTCACCGTGGTGTTCGAACGCCCGCCCCGTCCCCCGATTCGCTCCACCGTGATCGAGGTCGCGCACGCCCCCCGGCCCAGACCGAACGCGGCCGACGACGAGATCGTGCGGCGCCTGCGCGCGGACCCGGACCCGGCGGCCGTGCGTGTCGTCACCTCGGACCGCTGGCTGGCCGACCGCGCGTGGGCCGCCGGCGCCACCGTCGAGGGATCGGACTCGTTCCGAACCCGGATTGAGTGAGCCCGGCGTCGGGAAACTCTTAGCCCAGTCTCATCAGAAACCCGGCCACCCTTGCCACAATCAGTCGGATGGCCGATGAGCCGAGCCGGCGTGACTCCAGCCCCCGTCTGCGGCGGGGGAGTCCCACGCGCCCCGGCGGGGCGCCGCCGCCGCAGCAGCCCGGCTGGCGGGTAACACCGGCTCCGGACGGCCGCGGCCGCCAGCCGACCAAGCCTCCGACCCGCGGTCCCTCTCGCTGGCCGCTCATGATCGCCGTGATCGTCGCTCTGCTGGCGCTCAACTTCTGGGTCTCGGCGCAGGTCCTCGGCCCGAATCCGCGCGTCTCGATCCCCTACTACCCCACGTTCCTGAGCGAGGTCCAGAGCGGCAACGTGAGCTCGATCTCGGCGACCGGCTCGTCGATCCAGGGCACGTTCAAGAAGGCGGTCAAGTACCCGGCGGACAGCGCCAGCGCGCCGACCACCGTCTATTTCTCGACCGAGATCCCGTCGTTCGCGCCGAACTCAGAGCTGTTCTCGCTGGTCCAGAAGTACAACATCACGACCACGGCCCACTCGGCGGGCGGTGCGTCGCTCCTGACCAGCCTGATCTTCGGCTTCGGCCCGACGCTGCTCTTCCTGGTGCTGATCGTCTGGGTCTTCCGGCGGGCGGCGGCCGGCGGCGGCGGTGCCGGCGGGCTGATGTCGTTCGGGCGTTCGCGTGCGCGGCGCGTGGAGGCGGCCGATCAGCGCGTCACGTTCAACGACGTCGCCGGCATCGACGAGGCCAAGGAGGAGCTGACCGAGATCGTCGACTTCCTCAAGAACCCCGATAAGTACATCCGCCTCGGCGGGCGCATCCCCCGCGGCGTGCTGCTGAGTGGGCAGCCCGGCACGGGCAAGACGTTGCTCGCCCGGGCGGTCGCCGGGGAGGCCGGCGTGCCCTTCTTCCAGATGTCCGCCTCGGAGTTCGTCGAGATGATCGTCGGGGTGGGCGCCTCGCGCGTGCGTGACCTTTTCGCCCAGGCCAAGACGGCAGCGCCGGCGATCATCTTCATCGACGAACTCGACGCGATCGGCCGCTCCCGCTCGGCGGGTGGGGCCAACATCTCCGGCGGCCACGACGAGCGTGAGCAGACGCTCAACCAGATCCTGACCGAGATGGATGGCTTCGACCCGCGCAGCGGGGTGATCGTGCTCGGGGCGACCAACCGCCCGGAGATCCTCGATCCGGCGCTGCTGCGTCCCGGGCGATTTGACCGCCGGGTCGTCGTCTCACCCCCGGACCGCGCCGGGCGCGAGGCGATTCTCCGCGTGCACACCCGGGGCGTCCCGCTCGCGAGCGACGTCGGCCTGGGCGACATCGCCTCAGCCACGCCGGGCATGGTCGGCGCGGACCTCGAGAACCTGGTCAACGAGGCCGCTCTGCTCGCCGCGCGGCGAAGCCACGAGAAGGTGAACCGGCAGGACCTGACCGATGCGCTCGAGCGGATCGTGCTCGGCGCGGAGCGCAAGGTGATGATCTCCGAGGACGATCGTCGGCGCACGGCCTACCACGAGGCGGGCCATGCGATCGTCGGGATGCTCACGCCGGGGGCCGATCCTGTCCGCAAGGTGTCGATCATCCCGCGCGGGCAGTCGCTGGGCGTGACCTTCTCGGCGCCCGACGCCGACCGGTTCAACTTCGAGCAGCAGCACCTGCTCGCGCAGATCAAGGTCGCGCTCGGTGGCCGCAGCGCCGAGGAGATCGTGTTCTCGGACATCACCACCGGGGCCGAGTCCGACATCCAGCAACTGACGCGGATCGCGCGCGGCATGGTCGGGCGCTGGGGCATGAGTCGCGCGATCGGCCCGATCGCGGTGATCCCGCAGGACGGGATGAGCGCGCTGCTGCCCGGCGCGTCGGAGACGTCCGACGCGACGCAGCGGCTGGTCGACGAGGAGGTCCGGCGGATCGTCGAGTCGGCCCACTCCGACGTCTCGACGCTGCTGCGGGAGCACCGCGCGAACCTTGACGCCCTCGTGACCGCACTGCTCGAGCACGAGACGCTCGACGAGGCCGACGCTTATGCCGCGGCCGGCCTGCCGCGCAACCAGCTGGCCGAGCCGGAGCCCCGCGTGAGGCTGGGCCCGGGCCCCGCCGCTAACGGCAGCCCAGACGCTTAGGTTCAACCCTTAGTCGCCGAGGCGGGTCAGGCGGGCGAGCGCCTCGTGGCACTCGACCACGCGCTGCTTGACGGGATCGTTGTCGGCCCGGTCATGCACGAGGTCCCACGTGCGGTCGGCGATCTCGCGTGCCGTGTCGGCCGTCGCGCTCTGCCACAGGCGATCGACGAGCTGGATCTCGAAGCTCTGGATCTGGTCGGCGGGATCGCCGGGCGCCATCCGGGGCAGCGGCTCGGCGATCGTCTCACGCCACATCGCCGTGGCGACAAGCAGTCGGTTACGCAGCGTGATCTGATCGATCGGCATCTCGTCGCCGCCAGCGTAACGGATCGGGCCAACGGGTCTTGCCCATGGTCGGCGGCGCCTGACAGCGGCGCCTTCATCGCGTGGACGGAAGTTGCTGGGTGGCGCTGATCGCGGGCGCGAACAGGTCGCCCTGGTCGCGCGCGCGGGTGAGCACCTCGTCGTATGCGAAGGTCAAGAGGGCCTCGTCGCGGCTGTCGTGACAGGCCCTCACCTCGTCCCAGCTCACGGGCGTGGAAACCGTCGGCCGCTCACGCGCACGCAGCGAGTACACGTTCACTGTCGTCTTGTGATCGTCGTTCTGGCTCCAGTCGACGAGCACCTTGGCCGGACGCAGACGCTTGGTCATGCGCGACACGACGAGCTCGGGCATGCGCTGTTCGAGCAGCTCGGCCACGCGTTTGGCGAACGGCTTGGTGGCGCGGTAGTCGACCGGCGTGTTGAGCGGGACGTAGACCTGGAGTCCCTTTGACCCCGAGGTCTTGGCGACGCTCTGCAGCCCCAGTTGCTCGAACAGGCCGCGCAGGACTAGCGCCACCTCGCAGCACTCGACGATCCCGGCCGGCGCGCCCGGATCGAGATCGAACACCATCATCGTCGGCCGATCCGGACGCGCCGCGACCGACAACAAGGTGTGCAGCTCGACGTCGGCCAGGTTGGCGAGCCAGATCAGCGTCGGGCGGTCCTGGGCGAGCGTGTAGTCGATGTCGCCGAGCTTTACCGTCTGGATCCAGTCGGGGCGGTGTGAGGGCGACTGCTTCTCATAGAAGTACGGCTGCTCGACGCCGTTCGGGTAGCGCTTGAGCGTGAGGGGCCGGTCGTGCAGGTGCGGTAGCACGACGGGAGCGATACGCGCGTAATAGGCGACCAGATCGCCCTTGGTGAACCCCGTCTCGGGGTACAGGACCTTGTCCCAGTTGGTGATCCTGAGCTCGCGGCCTTCGGTCTTCGCCAGCAGGACGCCGTCGGGCAGGCGCTCGACCTCGTCGAACAGCGCCTCGGGCGAGTCGCCGCTTTCCGAGACCACCTCGATCGCCGGCTTGTCATCCCGGAGTCCCTTGAACGAAGGCGCGCGCATGACTCGCTCGGCCGTCCATTCCCGGAACTCGATCTCGGCCACGAGGTGCGGCTCGACGAACACGGCCTCGCGGGGGAGCTTCGGAGAAACATCGAACGGATTCGTCTCGCGTCGCAGCGGCTCGAGGCGCCGGCGAAGGTCGTCGAGCGTCTTCTCGGTGAACCCGGTCCCGACGCGACCGGCGTAGCGAAGCTTTCCATCCTCGTAGTAGCCCATCAGCAGCGCGCCGATCCGCGCGGTCCGCCGCCCCTCCCCGGGAATCCAGCCGCCGATCACGAGCTCCTGGCGCAGCGTGTTCTTGATCTTCAGCCAGTTGCCTCCGCGCCGGCCGGGCTCGTAGCGCGAGTCAAGGCGCTTGGCCACGACCCCCTCGAGGCCCTGTTTGGCCGTCGCCTCGAGCAGCAGCCCGCCCTCGCCCGGATGGACGGCGGGCACGCGCCAGGCCGGGCCGCTCAGCTCGAGTGCTTCGAGGCGCTGGCGCCGCTCGCGATAGGGCAGGTCCATCAGCGAGTGCCCGTCGAGGTAGAGCAGGTCGAAGATCGCGTACACGACCGGCAGGCTGGTCTGGAAGCGCCTGATCGCTGATTGCGAGGTCACGTGCATGCGGCGCTGCAGGCGCTCGAAGCTGGGGCGGCCGCTCTCGTCGAACGCCACGATCTCGCCGTCGAGCACCGCCTCGTGCATGCCGAGCGCCCCGACCAGGCCGCGGATCTCGGGATAGGTGTCGGTGATGTCGTTGAGGTTGCGACTTTCCAGGTGCAGGCGGCCGGGCTTGACGTAGGCGATCGCTCGCACTCCGTCCCACTTGACCTCGAACGACCAGGCCTTCTGATTGCGCGGAGGTGCACTCGCCGGCTGGGCCATCATTGGCACGATCCGCTCGGGCATCGGCTCGCGTCCCGGATCGGCCGGCGGATCCATCCGGTGGATCATCCAGTCGTTCGCCGACTCGGTGTCGCGACCGATCCGGAACAGTCCGTAGCGCCCGCTCAGGCGCTCACCATGAAAGGTGACCTCCACCTTCGCGTCCTCCCACTTGTGCAGCTCGTACGTGCCGTGGTCCCAGATCGTCATCGTGCCGGCGCCGTACTGACCCTTGGGGATCTCGCCGTGGAAGTCGAGGTACTCGAGCGGGTGGTCCTCGGTCCGCACCGCCAGCCGGTTGTCGGCTGGATCGGGCGGGATCCCGTTGGGGATCGCCCACGAGGCGAGCACGCCGTCGTGCTCGAGGCGCAGGTCCCAGTGCAGCCGGGTGGCGTGGTGCTCCTGGATCACGAACCTGCGGCCGTCCGCGCCCGCGTCAGACTGCCCAGCGGGTTCGGACGTGGACTCGAAGTCGCGCTTCCTCCGGTACGTATCGAGCTTGGCGCGCGCCATGCGCTTGATGATGCCGCGCCCATCCAGGCTCGGGCGTCGTACCCCGAGCCCATACCCTCTTCACAAACGCTTAGCCATCCTCGCCACAATGTCCCGCATGGCGCGCGTACTTGTAGTTGACGATGAACCCGCGGTCCGCCGGGCGCTCGAACGCGCCCTGAGGCTCGACCGCTACGACGTGGACCTCGCCGGCGATGGCGAGGAGGCACTCGACTCGCTGGCGAAATCGCCGCCCGACGCCGTGATCCTCGACATCGGGATGCCACGGCTGGACGGCCTCGAAGTGTGCCGGCGGATGCGCCAGGCCGGCGACCGCACGCCGATCCTGATGCTCACCGCCCGCGACGCCATCGACGACCGGGTCGAGGGCCTCGACGTGGGTGCCGACGACTACCTGGTCAAGCCATTCGCGCTGCGCGAGCTCCAAGCCCGGCTGCGCGCGCTGCTGCGCCGCTCCGGCGACGGCACCGACGGGGAGATCCTGCGCTACGCGGACATGGTGCTCGACCCGATCGCGCACGAGGTTCGCCGGGGCGATCGCGTGATCGAGCTGTCCAAGACCGAGTTCCTGCTCCTGGAACTGTTCATGCGCCACCCACGGCAGGTGCTGACCCGCTCTACGATCTTTGAGAACGTGTGGGGATACGACTTCGGCCCGACCTCTAACGCCCTGGGCGTGTACATGGGCTATCTGCGTCGCAAGACCGAAGCCGGCGGTGAGCTGCGCTTGCTGCACACCGTCCGGGGCGTCGGCTACGTGCTGCGCGACTGACCGGGGAGGCCGAGGGTGCCTCTTCGTCAGAGACTCGCCTGGGTGTCCGCCACCGCCGTGGCATTCGCGGTCGTGGTCGCCGCAATCGTCTGTTACATGGTCGTGCGCAGCCAGCTGCTCGGCCAGGTGGACAGCGCGCTCAAGGCGCAGTATGCCGCCGTGCAGCAGGAGGGCCAGGCCGCGTTCGGCCAGCCACTCCCGGGCGTACCAGCGAGCGCCGGCGGCACGACCCAGTACTACCAGTTCGTCGCCGCGGACGGGTCGACCGGCGGCAATACCACGCTGCCGATCAACTCACAGGTCAACGCGGTTATCTCCAGCGGCACAGGCGCGTTCTTCTCCGACGTGCAGCTCGGCGGCAGCCGCTTTCGGGAGCTGACGTTCGCGGCCACCTTGCGGGTCAATGGCTTCCCCGAGCAGGGCGCCGTACAGCTCGCGCGCCCGCTCGACGGCATCGACAGCATCCTGCGCAACCTGCGACTGGTTCTGTTGCTCGTGTGCGCCGGCGGGATCGCGCTCGCCGCCGCCCTCGGACGGCTGGCCGCACGCCCCGTGCTCTCCCCGCTGGCGGAAGTCGCAGCGACCGCGCGTCACATCGAGGAGACCGAGGACCTGAGCAGCCGCATCCACGTCCACGGCGATGACGAGGTGGGCCAGCTGGCTCGGCGCTTCAACGCGATGATCGGGCGCCTGCAGACATCACGCGACGCGCTGGATGAGTCGGTCCGCGCCCAGCGCCAGCTCGTGGCCGATGCCTCGCACGAGCTGCGCACCCCGATCACGAGCCTGAGGACCAACATCGAGGTCCTGCTCGACCAAGGCGATGAGCTGACCGGGGAGGACCGCCGGCGGCTACTCGCCGATGTGCTCGAGCAGAGCGAGGAGCTGAGCGCGTTGATCGGCGACGTGATCGAGCTGGCCCGGGGCGATCTGCCGATCACCTCGGCCGAGGACGTCCGACTCGACCGTATCGTCGAGGAGTCGCTGACCCGCGCTCGGCGTGACTTCCCGCACGTGTCCTATGAGAGCTCGCTCGAGCCGGTGATCGTCGAAGGCATCCCGGAGCGCCTGCACCGGGCGATCAACAACCTGCTCGACAATGCCGCGCACCATTCTCCCCGCGACGGGGTGGTGGAGGTGGTGGTGAACCACGAGGGCGTGCGGGTGCGCGACCACGGTGGCGGCATCGACGAGGCCGACCTGCCGTATGTGTTCGATCGCTTCTTCCGCGGCGCCAACTCACGCCACCGGCAGGGCAGCGGGCTGGGCCTGGCCATCGTCCGCCAGGTCGCCACGCAGCACGGCGGGTCGATCGACGCCGCCAACGCGCCCGACGGCGGCGCGATGTTCACGCTTCATCTGCCCACGGTCAGCGCCGACGCGCCCGACCACGATGCCGCGCCCCGGCCCGTGGCCAGCGGCGCGATTCAGCACGCCGAGTAGATGGCCTCGGTCAGCAGCGCGAGACCCTGAGCGAGCTCGTCTTCGCTCGCGGTCAGCGGCGGCAGCAGTTTCACGACCTCATCGTGGGGCCCCGCGCGTTCGACCAGAAGCCCCCGGCTGAACGCCTCCGAGCTGACTCGTCCAGCGAGCTCACCGTCCCCGAAGTCGAGCCCGTGCACCATGCCCCGTCCGCGGTGGGCGACCTTCACGCCGTCAAGTGACTGCGCGAGCGTGGACAGGGTCATCGCGATCCGGCGGCCACGCGCGATCGTGCGGCGCTCGAGCCGATCGTCCCGCCAGTAGGCGTGGAGCGCCGCGGCGCCGGTGACCATCGCTGGATTGAAGCCTCGGAAGGTTCCGTTGTGCTCGCCTGGCTCCCAGACGTCGAGTTCTGGCTTGATCAGGGTCAGCGCCATCGGCAGTCCGTAGCCGCTGATCGACTTCGAAAGGCAGACGATGTCGGGCTCGATCCCGGCCGCCTCAAAGCTGAAGAACGGTCCCGTGCGCCCGCAGCCCATCTGGATGTCATCGACGATCAGCGGGATCTCGTGCCGCTCGCAGCGTTCAGCCAGTCCGCGGAGCCACTCGGGTCCGGCCACGTTCACGCCTCCTTCGCCCTGCACCGTCTCGACGATCACCCCGGCCGGGCGCTCGGCGCACGCGGCCAGGAGCGCGTCGAGCAGCCCGAAGTCCGGGTCGGAACCCGCGGCGGAGTCGTCGAACGGAAGACGCGTGGTGTGCTCGAGCGGAACGCCGGCCGCGCCTCGATGCAGCGGGTTGGCCGTGACGGTGAGCGACCCCAACGAGGTCCCGTGGAAGGCACCCGAGAAGCAGATCACCTCGGAACGGCCGGTTGCCTTGCGGACCAGCTTGAGCGCCGCCTCGACCGCGTTGGTTCCCGCCGGACCGGGGAACTGCACGCGGTACTCGAGCTGCCGGGGTGCCAGCACGATCTGATCGAGCGCGAGGAGAAAGTCTCGCTTGGCGGCGGTGAACATGTCCAGCGAATGGATCACCCGGTCCGAGCAGAGGTAATCGAGCAGCGCCTCGCGCAGGAGCGGATTGTTGTGACCGTAATTGAGCGCGCTGGCGCCGGTGAAGAAGTCGAGGTACTGGCGGCCGCTCTCGTCATACAGCCAGCTGCCCGTCGCCCGATCGAACACCACGGGCCAGCTTCGGCAGTAACTGCGGACGGCCGATTCGAGCGCCTCGAACGCCGAGGTCGATTGCGAGTGATCCTCAAAGACTGCCACTGTGCTCACATCCTGTTCGTGTGTCGGGCGCACGGCTGCGCGTGCTGGCTGGGACTGCATGGGTAAACCTCGCTGGCCGGGTTACCCCGCCAGCGCGAATGGGCTTTAACCTGCGAGCCCTTCATCAAGAATGAGTCGGCATCAAGCGCCGACCCGTCTTCCATCGCCACTGCGTAATTCACAAACGCGGCGGTGCCGATCGTGCAACGCTCGCCGATCACGATGTCGTCGGATTTAAAGGCACCGTCCTCGAGCGAATGACTCTGGAGGACGGCGCCCATGTTCAGGGTGGCGTCATCGCCGATGGCCACCAGGCTGCGCTCTGTGATCGAACATCCGTCGTCGAACACGCGCTTGCCGATTCGCACTCCGAGCGCTCGCCACAGGACCGGCTTGAGTGGGGTGCCGTCGAAGATGTGCAGGTAGGCATCGGCCGAGGACACCTTCCAGTACCGCTCATGCCGCCAGAACGGGAGGTCGTAGATCGAGCAGAACCTCGGCTCAAGCGGCCTGAAGCCGTTGACGCCCCGCTCGACGAGGACGAAGAACGCGACCAGGAACGTCAGGTCGAGCAGCCCCGAAGCGGCCGTGCCGGCCACCCAGTCGAGGCCCCGGCCTGCCAACGGCAGCAGCGCGATGCTGATGACCGCCCACAGCAGGAAGAAGCGCACCATCAGGTGCAGACCGAGGGTGACGAGGTTGTGCCTGAGCTTGGCGGCCAGGCGACGCTCGCGCTCAGGGCCGGTGGCGAGTTCCGTGAACCGCTTGTCGCGCTCCACCGAGCGGGGAATCTCGAACGCCGGCGAGCCCAGCAGCCCAACGTCGTGGCGCTCCGGTCCGCCGAGGGGAACGAGCACCTTGGTGGCCAGCAGGCAGTTGTCGCCCGTCCGTGCCCCGGGCGGGAAGGCGATGTCGTTGCCGAGGTAGTTGCGCTTACCCACCGACACCGCCGTCACCCGGAACGAGCTGCTCGAGAACTCGGCGTTCATCATCGACAGGCCATCCGAGACCATCGTGCCGGTGCCCACCCGGCTGAGCGTGGGGACCTCCTGCTTGAGCTCCGTGCCGAAGTTGGATCCGGTCTGCTCGACCACCCCAAATCGATAGCCGAGCCACCGCAGGTACGGCACGATCAGCGAGCTGTCACCGAAGATCAGCGCGAGCGACTTCAGGTTGGACACCCGAGAGATCGCGCGCTGCAGCGCATAGTGAGGCCCATACAGCCCGTACACCTTTCCCGGGCGGAGCGCCCGCGCGGCCAGCCTGGAGAAGCTCCCCGCGATCAGCAGCGCACCCAGCAGCAGCCCGGTGAGGATCACCCCCGAGAGCAGCGGGGCCATCCCCTGCGACATCCCCCGGATCACGCGCGGATGGGTGAGAAACGCGCTGGCGGCAGCCGCCTCGAGCGGGGCGAGAAGCAGCGCGATCGCGGCCAGGCGCGCTCCCACATATGTGACCGAGTGCCACCGAGCGCTCTGTCCCGTTTCGAGCCCGCGGTAGTCATAGTCGGCCGGGGCCGGCACCGCCGGTGACCCGTGCCAGCACTCCCCGTCGGGCACCCGCTGCCCGGTCTGGAGCGACGAGGCATGTCCGAGCTGGGCGCGCGAGCCGACGCCGCTGAACACCTCAAGGACGGAGCGCTCGCCGACGAAGCTACCCGCGCCGAGTGCCACCGGGCCGATCTCGACGATCCCGTCACGCACGCGATAACCATTGAGGAAGCTGTCCTGCCGGATCACGCTGTCCGATCCGATTTGCAGCAGGTCGGTGCACACCGGGACGTGGTGGGTCAGGACCAGCACCCGCTGACCGACGTTCGCCCCCAGCGCGCGGAGATAGAGCGAATACAGGGGGCTGCCGACGGCCAGACGCGCCAGCGGGCTCGACACCAGCAGCGTCCTGACGATCCAGAAGCGGACGTAGGGCAAGCTCCAGACCCGGATCCGCTGCGGCTTCCAACGGCCGATCAGAAGCCACTTGGCGGCGATCGGGAGCAGGCCCGAGCCCACCGTCAGCGCGCAGCCGAACGCGGTTGCTCGCAGGTAGCACTGAACGGCATCGGACGCGGCGAACAGCCACGACGCGCCGACGTCGATTACGGCCGCGGCGAGCAGCGCGCAGAGCAGGAAGATCGCGGCCTGGAGCGCGCCGCAGATTCGGGGCATGGGACGCCCGCGCGCGGCGGGCAGGTCCGGATCCTCGGGTCTCTCCGCGGTCGCCGCCAGATCCGCCGGCTTCTCCAGGGCGCTCACCAGACTGCGGATGTTCGGATGCACGTACACGTCGCGCATCGACACCCGGGTCAGCTGATCGGCCCCGTCGCGCAGGCGCGCCACGAGCAGGGCCATCAGCAGCGAGTTGGCCCCCAGGTCCTCAAAGAAGTGACTTTGCACCGAGACACGTTCGAGATCCAGCACCCCCGCCAGCTCTTGGGCCACGATCGATTCGAGCGCCGTAGCCGGCGCGACGTAGTCGTCCTCCGGCCTGTGCCGGCGCGCCACGCGTGGGGCCGGCAGACGGCTCCGGTCAGCCTTGCCACTGGGCAGCGTCGGGAGCTCCTCGAGCCGTTCGAGGTAGGCCGGGACCATGTAGGACGGCAGCTTCTCGCGCAGAAGCGTGTACATCTCCCGCTGATCGAGCTCGCAACTCGAGGTGTAGTAGCCCACGAGCTCCAGCGAGCCGGAGTCGGGCTCATGGGTGCCGGCCAGCGCCTGGCTCACGCCCGGCAGCCGCCGGAGCACCGCTTCGATCTCCGAGAGCTCGATCCGGTATCCGCGGACCTTGACCTGGCTATCGATCCGCCCGAGGTGCTCGATCTCATCACGCTCGTCGACCCGCACCAGGTCCCCGGTCCGGTAGATCCGCCGGCTGGGGTTGTTCGGCATCCCCAGGAAGTCGCGCACGAACGCCCGCTCGGTCAGATCGGGCCGGTTCAGATATCCCTCGGCCAGCCCGATCCCCGCGATCCCGAGCTCCCCCGTCGCACCGTGCGGCAGCTCGCGGTCGGCCTCGGGGTCGAGCACAACCGTCGAGTAGGTGGGCAGCGGCACTCCGATCGTCACGGGCCGATCGGGCGCAAGCACCGCCCAGGTGGCGCTGACTGTCGCTTCGGTCGGCCCGTAGACGTTGAGGAGCCGCCGTCCGGGGCGGTGCCAGCGCTCGACCAGGTCCTGGGGGCACGCCTCGCCGGAGACGAGCAGGAAGCGGAGGTCCGGAACGTCGCCGGGAAGCGTGGAGAGCAGCGTCGGAACGCAGCACAGCGCGGTGACGCGTTGCTCGATCAGGAAATCGTGAAGCTCGGCGCCGACCAGGGGCGCGCCGGACGGCTTGGGAACCAGCACCGCTCCGGCCATCCAGGCCACCCAGATCTCCTCGATGCAGAAGTCGAAGGCGATCGTCAGACCCTGGTAGACACGGTCGTCGGCCTGCACGCCGTACACCTCGGAGGCGACGCGAACGAAGTTCACGATGCTCGCGTGATTGACGGCTACGCCCTTGGGCCGTCCCGTGGTGCCCGAGGTGTAGACGACGTAGCACAGCTCGTCGGCCGGCCCGGCGATCTCGGCCTCGAGCCGGTCGCTGCGCTCGCCGGCAATCTCGGTGTCAACCCGGTCCAGGCACAGCAGGCGGACGTCCGGATCGATCTCGCGCAGGCACGAGGCGAGCTGCGACTGCGAGAGCATGGTTTGCACGCCCGCGTCAGCGACGATGTAGCCGAGCCGGTCGGGCGGGAAGGCCGCGTCGAGAGGCACGTACGCGGCGTGCAGCTTGAGCACGGCGAGCATTCCGACGTACCAGTCGACGGCCCGGTCCAGCAGCAGGCCGACCCGCTGTCCAGCCCTCACGCCCTGGCGCAGGGCCAGGTAGCGGGCGAGCTGGTTGGCGCGTCCATCAAGCTCGGCATAGCTGAGCCTGCCGCCCGGGCCATCCACCGCCAGCGCGTGGGGGCTCCCCGCCCGGGCCAACTCGTCGCACCGTTGCTCGAACAGATGCTCGAGGCGCTCGCCGGGGCGCCAGCGGACGGTGTTGTCGTATCCGGCGCAGGTGAGGATGCACGTGTCGGCGACGCCGCCGGCACCCGACAGCTCGCCGATCAGCGAGTCGGTCACAGCGTGCGCTCTCGCAGCAAACGTGCGGTGGTGGGCTGCATATGGGTGGGGCTGCTGGGATCGGGACGCGTCCCGCGTCCGTGTGCGCCTTCGGCATGCCGGCAGGCCTTGCCGCCGACGAGAACACGCGCGAGGCGGGGAAAGTTGCCCCCGCAACCGTTAGCGAACCGTTAGCTCGTCAGGAGGCGGTTTCGCGCTTGACGGGCCGCGCGAGCCGCGCCTGACGCGCGACCATGAACCGCCGGCGCAGGAACCAGGCGCACACGGCAAACACCCCGGCGACCGGGATGAACAGCAGCAGCCTCACGCTCGGCGGCCCGACCGTCAGCGTGATCAGCGCCTCGGCCGCCACGGCCGGAACCGCGGCGAGCATGACCGTGTGCGAGCGGAAGCCCGAGAAGTGCTCCCGCGCAGTGAACTCGAGCACCCCGAGCGCGCACAGGACGAGGCCGCCCCAAAGGGCTGGGCCGCCGTGCCGGATGATGCCGACGACAAGCGCGATCGCGCCGACGAAGATCGCGAACTCGGACACGGGTAGGCCGCCGAACGGACCCGGCGGACGCTCGCCGTAGGAACTAAGCGGATTCGCGCGCCGGCGGAAGCGGACCGGCAGGTCCTGGTCCGGGCGGGGCGGCTTGGCCCCGTTTGCGACGGCGTCGCGGCGCGGCGAAGTGACCGTTACGACGGAGGATCGAGAATGGCGGCGCTTACGCGACCGTGGCTTGGACTGACGAGTCGCCACTGGGCCGAGGATACGCCGACGCGCCGCGGTCGGGCGCCGGCGCGTTACCTCCCAGGCACCGCAGGGACCCCGGATTACTCCTACCGGGCGCGGGCTGCCTCAGGCGGAGTGGAGGCGTCGGCGAACTCGCGGAACAACCCGGTCACGACGAACACCGTCTGCTCGGCGATGTCGACCGTGTTGTCGCCGACCCGCTCCAGGCAGCGGGCGACGAGGATCATGAACATCGCCCACTCGCGCATGTCGACGTTGTCGCCGATCTCGACCGCGCGCCGGAAGATGTCGCGGTTGAGCCGGTTGATCTCGCTGTCCTGGCGGACGAGGTCCTGAGCCAGCTCGGTGTTGCGCCCCGCGAACGCCTGCTTGGCCTGCGAGACCTGCGAGCGGGCCAGCCGGCCCATCCGCTCGATCGCGTCGAGGATGTCCTTGTCCTTCGGCGTCTCGTAGCCCGACAGCGGGACCAGCTTGGCGATGTTCACGCACTGGTCGCCCATCCGCTCGACGCAGCGGATCACGTGCAGCAGCGCCGCGACGATCCGCAGGTCGCCCGCCACCGGCGCCTGCCGAGCCAGCAGCGACAGGATGCCCTGGTGCACTTCGAGGTAGCGGCCATCGATCCGGTCGTCGTCGGCGACGACCATCCCGGCCAGCTCGACGTCCTGATAGGAGATCGACTCGAGCGCGCGGTCAAGCTGCTGGATGACCATGTCGAGCCCGTCGAGAGCCTGGCGCTCGAGCGCTTTGAGGTCTTCGTGGAACTGGTGGCGTGTCTCTTGCATTGACAGCCGCCTACCCAAACTTCCCGGTCACGTAGCGCTCGGTGCGCTCGTCGCTCGGGTTGGTGAAGATCTTGTTCGTCTCGTCGTGCTCGATCACCTCGCCGTCGAGCATGAACACGGTCGAGTTGGCCACGCGGGCGGCCTGCTGCATGTTGTGGGTGACGATCACGATCGTGTAGCGCTCCTTGAGCTCGTCGATCAGCTCCTCGATCTTGAGCGTCGAGATCGGGTCCAGGGCGGAGGCGGGCTCATCCATCAGGATCACCTCGGGCTCGACGGCGACCGTGCGCGCGATGCACAGGCGCTGCTGCTGGCCGCCCGATAGCCCGACGCCGGGGGAGTTCAACCGGTCCTTGACCTCGTCCCAGAGGCCCACGGAACGGATCGCCTCGTGCACACGCTCGCGCATATCGTTCCCGCGCTGCCCGGCCAGGCGCAGGCCGGCGGCCACGTTGTCGAAGATCGACATCGTGGGAAATGGGTTGGGCCGTTGGAAGACCATGCCGATCACCCGCCGCACCGCGGTGATGTCGACCTTCGGCCCGTAAACGTCCTCTTGGTCCAGGAGCACCCGACCCTCGGCGCGAGCACCTGGAATCTCCTCGTGCATGCGGTTGATGCAACGGACCACGGTGGACTTTCCCGATCCCGAGGGCCCGATCAGCGCGGTCACCTGATTGGCCAGGAACTTGATGCTGACGTCCTTAATCGCATGCTGCGAGCCGTAGTAGGCGTTCAGCTTCTCGAGCGTGATGCCGTGGCCGGTGCCGGAATGCGCGCTGCGCGGCTTCGCGGGATTCAGCGCCTGCGGCTGTATGGAGGGCTCGGGCTTGGTCATCTCGGTCTGGTCACCGGCTGATGGAGGGATCATGACAGTCGGGTCCTTTCGGGGTCAGCCGCGCAGCCGCCGGCGGCTACGTTCGTGGAATGTGCGTGCGGTCACGCTCAGGAGCAGGACGAACAGGATCAGGACCAGCGAGGCAGCCCACGCCTGGGCGTGGTCTTGGGGTGCCGCGCTCTCGGAGAGGGTGAAGATCGTGATCGGGATGTTGGGCATCGCCTGCGACGGGTTCGTCGTCACGCCGAGGTTGGAGAAGACCGAGCTGGTAAGCAGCAGCGGCGCGGTCTCGCCGGCTACCCGCGCCACGCCGAGCACCGAGCCGGTGATCAGACCGCCCACCGCGGTCGGCAGGACGATCCGCAGCACGATCCGCCACCGCCTAAGTCCCAGGGCCAGTCCGGCCTCGCGGAGCGAGTTCGGCACCAGCTCAAGCACCTCCTGGGCCGAGCGAGCCACGATCGGCAACTCGACGATGGCCAGCGCGATCGCTCCGGCCCACCCGGACTGCCGTGCTCCGAGCACCAGGATTCCGAACACGAACACGCCGGTCACGATCGTCGGCACGCCGTTGAGGATGTCCAGCGCGAACCGGATCGTCGTCGACACGCGGGAGCCGGCGAACTCAGTGGTGTAGATCGCGACCAGGATTCCCACTGGCACCGCCATCGCCGTGGCTAGACCGATGAGGATCAGGCTTCCGACGATCGAGTTAGCGATCCCGCCCGTGTTCACTCCGAACGGCGACACTTGCGGATTGCTGGTTATGAACTTGAGGTTGATGGCCGGCGCCGCCTTGATGACGACGGAGATCACGACCAGCGCCAGGACCGCGACGGCCACCACCGCGGCCGCCGTCGAGACCACCTCCATGAACCGGTTGACCGCCTTGCGACGGCGAGCGTCGGGGCCCGCGGTCAGCAGCGCGTGGGGAGCACCAGCGGCCGAGCTCTCCATCTAGCGAACCCTCACGCGGCGCACGTACAAGCGCGCGATGACGTTGACGATGATCGAGATCACGAGCAGGATCCCAGCCAGGTAGATGAGCGCCGACTGTCCGAGGCCGGGGTTGGCGCTCTGGTACTCGTTGGCGATCTGCGCGGCCAGCGTGCCGGCCGGCGCGAACAGCGAAGCTTTGATCTGTGTGGCGTTGCCGATCACCTGGGTGACCGCGATGGCTTCACCGAACGCCCGCCCGAGCCCCAGGATCACCGCGCCGACCACACCGGGGCGACCGACCGGCAGGATGACCATCCGGACCATCTCCCACCGCGTCGCGCCGAGGGCATAGGCGCCCTCTTTGAGCTCGCCGGGCGTGGTCTCGAATACCTCGCGGCTGATCGCCGTGACGATCGGCACCGTCATGATCGTCAGGATCAGCGCGGCGTTGAGCATCCCATACGGGGAGGGTGTCCCCGAGAACAGCGGAATCCAGCCGAGGAAACTCTTGAGAAAAGGCTCGAGGTGATTGCCCAAGAATGGACCCAGGATCAGGATTCCCCACAGACCGAGGATCACGCTCGGGATCGCAGCCAATAGCTCGACGAGGATGGCCACGGGGCGACGGACCACCTGCGGCGCGAGCTCGGTCAGGTAGATCGCGATCGCGATCGCGGTCGGCGTCGCGATCAGCAGCGCGATGAACGAGCTGACCAACGTGCCATAGATGAATGGCAGCGCTCCGAACGACCCGACGCCGTTGTTGGCGTTGGGGTTCCACACCTGACTTCCGATGAAGCCAACCCCGAACTTTGAGATTGCCAGGTGAGCGTCATGGAGGATCGTGTAGACGATCCAGATGATCAGGGCCACGGCGAGCAGGCCGGCCAGACCCGAGACGACGCGGAGCGCGGGCTCGCCGATCCGATCGCTGAGCTTCGTCCGGACGTCGGCGAGCCCCGAGCGAACGGCCACGGTGGCGGTAGACGCGGTCACCGCGGCCGACAGCCCGCTCGGGTGAGTACGCAGTGCGGGGCGGACGGCCCGAAGGCGGTCCGCCCCACAGTCTGGGTGGCCTGTTGGCGCCCCATGCCCTCGTTACTTGAGCAGCGCGGCGTCCGCCTGGGCGGCACTGACCACAGCCGCGGGCAGCGGCGCGAAGTCGAGCTTCGGGCCAGACGCCTGCCCGGTCGTCACAGCCCAGTCGATGAACTTCTTCAACGCAGAGCCAACCCCCGAGCTCGAGGACGTGGTCGGCGCGATGATGTACGTAAACGTCGAGATCGGATACGCGGCCGGCGCCGAGGCTGGCGGGTTCACGATCGAGATTCCCTGCGTGCCTCCGGCGGGTACCGACTTCAGCGCGTCGGCAGCCGCCGAGATGCTGGGGATACCGGGCGTCGGGAACTTTCCAGCGGCATTCTCAACCAGGCCGTAATCGAAGTTGTTCTCGAGCACGTAGGCGATCGCTATGTAGGCGATCGCGCCATTAGTCGAGGAGAGCACAC
>Ga0335072_10000412_pt1 | contig 86250 bp, 71 predicted proteins | sample Lox_Sample_21_FD_206725 | JGI IMG/M metagenome (GOLD analysis project Ga0335072, IMG submission 206725) | Soil microbial communities from Loxahatchee National Wildlife Refuge, Florida, United States - Lox_Sample_2.1 | ecosystem: Environmental > Terrestrial > Soil > Wetlands | place: USA... | reverse complement strand
TGCGGGAAACAGGGTGCTGGCAAGTATTACGAGCAGACCGGTATTCTGCGGTATGACACCACGAGCACATCTAATCCAAACTCGACCCAATGGCCAATCAGTTCCTACCAATGTTCTGATGAGACCTATTCCTCATTGAAGCCGAAGTTCCCGTGGTTCGTAGGAAGTGCGAGCAACGGCGACGATGGCCAAGAATTTGATGTGACCCTAGTTCCTGGTTCTTACAGCAACCCCAAATTTCCGCTGGCAATATTTTCCCTAGAGCCGCAGGGGGCCTCTGGCTTCACCCCTCTTCAGATTGACTACGACAATCCAATTTTTCTCAATCTCGACGATTTCACGGGTACATGGCCCAACCATTGGGTCGTCGTGCCCGAGAACTATACCAGTACCGATTGGGTGAGTCTTACTGCAACTTCCAAAACTGACATGCTATGGTATTCTCAATTTGGAAGACCTGATGCTGACTAATATCGTGCAGGTCTTTCTAGCTCTTACTGGCACTGGAAGGAAGACCACGTACAACGCGCACCCTGTAAGCAATCTCGAGAATATTGCGCCAATAAGAGAACTAAATTGGCCTAGATCCACTTGCACGGCCATGACTTCGCAATTCTCCAGCAAGTCGAAAACACACCATATTCTCCAGATCTACTCAATCTCACTTTGATAAATCCTCCGAGGCGTGATGTGGTTCTGCTGCCTAAGAACGGCTTCGTCGTCATCGCCTTTAAAACTGACAACCCAGGAAGCTGGCTGATGCATTGCCACATCGCGTACCACGCTTCTGGGGGGCTGTCCATGCAAATACTCGAGCGACAGGCTGATGCAAACAACCTTTGGCCCCACAATACGTCGAAAGCCATCAAAGAGGCGGAACAAGTCTGTACAAATTGGGAGGCGTGGAACAGTGACTGTAGAAACTGGTGGCCGGGTCTCAACAAGACCACCGGAACATATCCAGCTTGCGAAAATACGACGGTGTGGCTGTTCCAAGATGATTCTGGGATCTGAAAAGCACGCAACTGCTCCTGGAGTGGGCGTCGAATAGGACGACTCCAGTAATATTTCGTCGTGTCAGAAGGTTGATGTGGATGCGTTGCAAGACTGACAGAAGCTGCGGAGGGCAACTCTGACATATACACCTGTGGGTGGGCACAGGGGGGCTTGGGACGGCGCTTGGAGATAACAATCGTTCATTGAATAGCACCCCTCCAACGTAGTGTCATCGCTATCCGATATTGTCGCCAATCTTTCTACCATGTGAACGCTCAATCTCGGTTAGATGAAGTACTTCATCAAGCACTTTGTCAAGCCCACTTTTTCCCATCGCAAAGGAAGTGCATTGGAGCAGAATCTGTTGAACCTTACATTCGCGAGACTGCCTGGAAGATTCTTGGTCTGACTTTGTGTTGGGAGTTAGGAGGCTTAAGTGGTAGTATTGGCTATCCCCTATGGCTGCAGTAGCTATGAGAGAAAGAGAGGAAGTAGCTCCGAGAACTACCACTCCACAAACGCAAGATTGTAGGAATCTACATCGCGCGCCCACTCTCCTTTCCGTACACTCGGGCACAGATCAGGCCACGATAGCGTCTTCTCTGTCCTCTTCCGTCAAGTTGACGCAAAAGACCTCGTGCAAAGATCTGAAACCATGCTAAGGCTAGCAACATACCACCGTGTCGTTGGGATGGCAGTCCTAGTCAGCTAGAACTTGTCCGATAGGTCCAACGCTCGGGTGTCTGCTCGACTCCAGGAGTAAAATTGAAGAAGCTCATACTGAAGATGGCCTAGGCGCATTGAGCATTAGCCAAATTCTTTCGTGATATGAAGACAGCACGCACACTGACAAAATGTCCCGGGCAGAAACAATCATCAAGTGCTCGTCCTCGGACGGAGGGGAGTTCTCAGCACAGCCCAACCGGCGTCCAACACGTAGGACGTACCTTGGATTCTTGTAGAATGGTATAATCTTTTGCTCTTGCTCTTGCTCATTCCAGACTAGAAGCTCCCCAACCAGCACACACCGTTGAGCAACTCGACAGCGTGAAGTACCAATACCGAGACACTCTTCGGTGCAATGGGGACCACGGTGGGACATTGATCCAAGGATGTTTCTTCTTGCTAGGTGTGGCCGCTGTAAAGGACGTTGGGGGGGTCGGCTGTGTGTGCCAGTGAGTTTGGCAGAGAGGACGGTGGAAAGGGAGGACGGCAGTGAGGTCGTCCTAGGCATCTCTCCGTGCAGGCCAGGCCGGCGAGATGCCTAGCCTCGACGGCCTCAAGCAATATTCGATGTCATCATGGCGTCGTCATCGATGCCCAGGCCTGTTCGACGGCGCGGTGTAAGCGAATTGTCGAGGTTCGTCCAGATCGACAGTAGCCTGCGAGGTGAGGTGCATTAGCAGCGTGGGCATGGCGAATTCCGCGAAATAAAAGCGGCAGGTGGTCGGCGAGCCACATGGTTGGGCTAACCTGATCTGGGCGTCGTCATCGTTCCAGGCCACTGTTGGTACTTTTGCATTTGGCACGTGGCTCGTTGCCTCTTTCCCGCCATGCTCCTCTCTTGACAGCCTACGACGACTACGAGCCCAATTGCTACAACATCGTTACCACGCCACCTATACCACATTTGTGATTCACCCTTCACTACTTCATTCTAGTACATAAAGAGCAAAAGGGTAGCAGAGCTCTAGTATTTAATGAACTCGTTGAGATGGGAGAATGGCAAAGTGTACGCTCTACACAGTTGTTGGGCAAGAGACGGTAGTATACACTCCAATGCACACCATACTCGGAACGGAGTGCGAAGCCAAACACGACAATAGCAAAGGTGTGCACAATAAGACTTGGACTGTTTGAATTATACGTTGTCCACTCACTCCGGAACCCGTTCCCACTGCGGCCGATTCTGCCGAGAGACCCGAAGGTAAGTAAAACCCGTAGCCACTATGTACGCTCTGCCACGATTTTCTCATCACTTCGTCAGAGAGAAACGACGTCTTCCCGTTTAACGTAACCAAAGGACCCCAGTAAAAACAAACGCCTGTAATGCATATCCGCTGAAAATGCCCGCCGAAAAGATACGCCAGTCCAGAAAGATAGGAAAATGCCGAAGAGGCTCTGATGCAAATATGTGAACGAAAGTAATCTGAGCATATGCCCTCAAGGAGCATTAAACCCATCCTGTAATTACCCGGGGAGGCGCCTTGGTTTTGATGAAAAGACCTGTGCCAAAGATTATTTTTCCGTTTTCTGCCAGGAATTTAGATACGCCATGAGCCCAACCCCGAGTAGGACGACCCCAAGCATTGATGCGTAAGGCGCTGTTTGTGCAAGCATTTCGCCACTGCTGTTACTGTCTCTGAGTACAACAGCCAACGCGCGTTCCAACTGTTCTGGCAGTCTGGAGGGAGCTCTGACATGTCCGTTTGCCGCATGAGATCCGTGCTTAGAAAGGGTCGTTGAGCCTGAAGACGATTCTCTTGCCTCCACAGAGGCCAGAACTGGCGGCGAGGGGAGAGAGAAGCCACCATCTAAAGCTTTCTCGGCACTGACAGCCTCTGCTGCATTCTCATTGCGCAGCTTTGTGATCATTTCTGCCAAGCTTGATCTCGCGGACGAGGCATCAGTCTCGGCCACTTCCGCCCGCTTCTGATATCGCTCCATCTCTTGCTTCATTTCAGCCATCTCCGCAACGATGACATTCAGCTTCTGTTGTAGATCTTGCTCGGAATCGGAAGGAGACGTTGTAGGCTCTGCTGATCCGTTGATATCTGCCCACGGCTTGATGATTTCTGCTGGCTCTGCCAACGGATTTGCATCTGCTGCCCCTTCCACCTGCTCAATCCCTGTTACAGGTCGATAGGAAGTGTGCTGTTCGAGCCGTCTGGCTCGTTCCTCTGCGCTCTCCCTTGCCAAACGCTCTTCTTTCAGCATGTCTTCCAAATGCTTGACTCGCGCGGCCTGCGCCTCAAGCTCCTTTTTGGCAGACGAAAGAGCTTCAACCAAGGACAGTATCTGACTTGAATGTGGATTGGTTGGTGACCCGCCGAATGTAGCACTCTTAGCAGTATCACTTTTCTTGAGGACACTAAGGGAGCTGGCATCTGTGGGACTTGACCGTGGAATATCCGGTTTCTCTGGAAGAGGTTGTTGCGGGGGAGGAGCTGGTGGATCAGAGAATCTTGACATCGACTCTAACCTGGGTGCTTTGGGCTTTCCATTTGTCATTCGCTGCTGAGCTATTTCGAGAGGTGGCGACGGTGGTTTCTCGCTCTTGGCGTCTGGTGATAGAAGGGTGGTCAAAAATGCCCCTGCCTGGTCAAGATCTTGCGTCTGCTGCTTGGCAGCTTTCATCTCCGTCTGAAAAGCATATTAGCCTAGGTCGGGGGCGACGTTGATCTACTATAAGCTTACCGATAGGGTTTTAACAAGATGCTCCACGTTCAAGGGCATGCTCCAGAAGTTCATTTGACGTTGTTGCGCCAAAGAGTTCATCTGACTGCCGGCTATGCTTGACGTGGCAGAGAGCCTCCCATTCGTCAACACGCCTCCTCCTCGTCCTCTTGAAGCAACCATAGGCTGACTGATGGGTGAGGATAATATGCCACCGCTCTGTGTAGGATCGAGATCTCCAAAATTGAGATCTAAGACATTGTTGGACGAGCCAGGGATGCCGACATATTCGACCTTAGCCGAGACTTTGTGATGGACAATCACCTTTTGGTCTTCGCTAACAATGTCGATCCCCAGCTCCAAAGTGTCGTGTTGGTGTAATTCTTGAGGTTCTGAATCGCGGTTTTCAGGAGACAGCCGGTGGCCATTGACAAATGTGCCATTCGACGACTTGACATCTCTAATCCAGATCTTCCCATTCCTTTCTGCCCAGACCTCAGCGTGCTGCCTGGACAGGACTTTTGAATCAAAAAACCCATTGCTGGGCGTCGGGACTGTTTTTGCATTCGTTTGACGACCAATGCGTAAGACATCTGGGAAGAAGGGAACGTTGATTTGTTTGCGCTCGAAGGTTCCATTCATCGGTAAAAGAGCTAGGACCGCTGTGGGCTCGTTCGAAACTTGGCTTGCGGCCGTTCGAACTCCATTCTGTTGAGTCTGTGTTGGAGGCTGGGAAGAGGTCACTGATGATACAGCGGAGCCTGACGTGGTGGAGACTCCTGTCGAGGTTGGAGGGCGACCACTAGCGCCGCCTGTAGTTGTGTCTGTCTTTGCAGTTTGCCAGAATCCGCCCCTCGGCTTCTTTTTGGCCGCATACGACCCAGAATCCCCATTTGCCGCGGTGCTTGAATTCTGACTGGTATTCACGGTCGTCGCAGTGGATGAAGTCGAGCTCGATGATGATACCGATGAGGACGAATTTGTTCTCTGCACAGTCTTCCTTGGCGGCATGAACATCCGTGACACATCGTCCGCACTCATTGAGTTCAACCCGTTTGGAGCAGCACCACTATTCCATCCCAGTCGAGGCAGTGATTGGAAACTGGGTGGTGAAGCAACTGCAGTAGTCATCGAGGAGGTGTTCGAGGTGGAGCGAATGTCAGTGAGCACCAGCGGTGTATATATTCATCGGTCGCCAATTACCGTCTCTTGCAGCGGACACCCAGGGCGACAGTTCTGGTGAGCGGGACGGACAAACGCAAAAACAAGGCAGAGGAGGTGTTTTGGTCGGTCATAGGTAGGTGAATGGGGAGTTGGTGGCCTGCTTGAGCTGGAATTAGCTGGGTCTTCGCTATTGTCTTCCTCTTTCACATCGTCGCCAAAGACGGCTGAGGCAGTCTTTATCATGTCAGATGTTGAATTATCCGGGCCAACTCACGATTTTTGCTGTCGCGGAGAACGTAGAAATGTTCAATTGGTCGCGTGCGTGACGTTTGGACGACGAGGGGCACCCTCGGTTGCTGACGAAACGGTAGGATCGCAGGGCGGTAAGTTGGCTATGGGACTAGCTTGGAGGTTAGGGTGTTGCTGTAGGTTTCAGGAATAGCGATGATTCAGCTGAGGCAAAGGCGTTGTTGTGCTACGCAGGCACGATACACAATCATCATGTTGGTGTCGAGTATGGCCGGCGTCTTTTGACGCTCTCGGTCGCTAGCGTTGCATTTCAAGTTTAGCTCCACTTTGCACTTTCGAAGCGAGTTGTCCGAGCTCAGCCTCGATATGATTGGCGGAGCCATTCACGCAGCGCTTTGATGAGCTCGTGAAACAGGTCAGCACCCGTCGACTACTTACCCTCTACCACGGTCCTTCGCAATACCTCTGTACCGCCAAGATGCCGCCTATGCCACCAAGTGCACAACGGCGAGGCCCACATTGGACCGACAAATGTACGCCGACCACTGTTCACGTTGCGACGTCGAATGCTAACCTGCAGCAGTGAAAATGGGCATGCTCATGGGTGGTAGTAAGTTAGAACTGTCGCCCGACTCTGGAAAATTTGGCTGACACGATTTCGTAGCCGTTGGAGGAATCATGGGCTTCATTTATGGTAGCGAAAGGTGGGCCATGCCTGTGAAAAAGCTTTGCTGACGACGCGCAGGTGTGGTTACGATCTTTCAGTATGGTGCAGGATCAGCCGGCGTCATGAGGCTGCTAGGAAAGTATATGGTAGGGTCAGGGGCAACTTTTGCGTAAGTCTCCCTTGCCATTCTTTCGCTTTCTTCTAACAGAATAAACCAGTGTCTTCATGGGCGTTGGAAGTGTCATTCGGACAGAAACCTCGCCAACAACAGCACAAGCGTGGAGAAGAGCACAACCTCCGATCATTCACCCGAGACGATATCCGCCGGAGAGATTAAGGAAAAGTTCATGATATAGTTGATCAAAAAGCGCAAGATGGCAAGGTCGATGTACTTATAGCAAGGGAGAGTTTCAGGCGACTTGAATAAAAGATACTTAGTCTGTGCCTCAAGCTCTTTGCAGTGTATGTTGGCCCACCGAAAGCCTACCTGCGTGCAGACGAGGCTAACGAGCAAGGCAGCCTGGTACGATGCTAAGTTCCTCACATTTGACTCGCCCTCCCAAGCAGCTGGACAGTTACACACACTTTGTATTTTGGATGGAGGCTTTGATATCGAATTGAGCTTGACAACGGGTCTAGAAGTAAATTGATCTACAGTAAGGCAAATCTATGTTCATATGGCAATGAAGTTGTCGCATCATTGCTGCCTGATTTGACGCCGAACCTCAAACAGGCCTTCATGGTTCAACTTTCTTAAACCCATCCTTGAAGAGTGGAGACTGAGACAACAATTCCCAGTTGTGCGTTGCTTTTGAGATTTGATTTCCAACCCGGACCTCGCGTATGCCTCGCTGGATCATCTCGCTGTCGTACGTTGTAATCGTATCAGCTAGGGATTGTTCTCCACTTGCGACTGTCTTGAGTGATGTGATGAAGTTGGCTGCGTCGCAAATGCAAAGCTGGAATCCTATCTGTCATGAATGCGTTGGCCAATGACCCTGTACCAACTCTAGGGCTATAGTTTGTGCTTACGGAACGTCATGGTACGCAGCATCTCCAGCCAATGTGATCTTTCCGTCATGGTTGTTCCACGGAACCGGCTCCTAGCTATACAGTCGCGTGAGTGGTACAGGCGTTCCTTCTGGAATCCACTGGATAGCAGATTTAAAGGGTTTCGCTATCTTTGCAGTCATCTGCTTTAGTTCAGCCAGCATTTCAGGCTGCGTAATCTGTCGTGGGTCTCGGTCGCCTTTCCACGTATTCAAGATCTGGAATGTCCAAGTCTCCGGCTTCTCTGGATCTGAGGTCTCGAGTACTGTGGAGTGTTTAGTATCCTACAATCCTTTTTTCGAAGGCCAGACCACTATCTTGACTGACACGAGAAGATGCCATCAGGGTGGATTGAGTACGCGCAGATTGGGTGAGAGCTGCGCGCAACCAGACCTTGCTCTGTAGTATACTTTGCCGCAAGGTTGGCCATAAGATACGGTGTTGGTTGGATGGCTGACCTCTCCTGGCCCAACAGGATTGTTCTTGTGGTGGATTTGGCGTCATCTGCTCCAACAAGATTACTCCCAGTGGCCGTGGTGCTGTCTCCGAAGGCAACTGTCACGCTGTAATCAGCATCAATGGTCACAGTCTTGAGTACTTTGGCATACTATGTCCGATCAGTTTTGGCCTCTCTGTCTTAAGCTGGCATGCTCTTGAATGTTAATCCCTTCTTCACCTAGAGCGCTTATCTTTCTAGAAAGTTGGACAAAGTGCTGCAGTGGTATAGCATGTATAAGCTCGCCGGTCTCTCCGTTGAAGCATTGCATAACATCACGCTCAGGGTGCTCGAAAAAAGGGTCGACCTGCGTCTCTTTTAAGCGGCTGAATCCCGCTGGTTCCAGACATTGTTCGAGGAATGGAATTGCCCAATGGAAACCGATGCCCCAATCGCGCGTACGTGTCCGATAGGGTGTGCCATAGGCTTCAAATGTCTGGTAGTCGATACCCGGTTGCCACGTCAAAATTTGGGCAAGGTCGTCATATATGTGGCCAATGGATACCTTCTTCAAACCTTGCGCTATGACCAGACCAGTGATGCCTGTAAAGCCTATTTTCAGCAATAGCATAGGCCTGACACTCGAATCTACTTACCAGCCCCTATGACCAACACGCGAAGCTCACCCATGGCTTGACAAGGTCATATGAACGGCGTTACCCCGGCTTCGGTGGCGGCAGTAGATGAACCGGGAGTTGGGGAGGCCCACAGATAAGACTTCAGGCCGATAGGTTTCAGGGTCCGCCTGAGCGTCCCGAAAGCCAAGTGCTCCAGGATGCCTGAGTAGGACCCACCTGAAGGATGTTGAGTTCCACAGTGCATCAAACAAAGGACAATTGTGGTTCCACCGCCACTTTTCTTCGATTTTATGTATCGCGATGTCGAGTCCATCAGTTGGAACTCCTTCTGATAGCCATGCCATGGACCCCGCAGCTGTCCTAGCCAAGCCTGGCCCCGGGCGACAATTTCAATGTACCACTATCTTAGTTGTCCTAGAAATGGGCGCTCTTGTTGACAAATGGCTATGGGCAGGACAATGACTCAGCTTTAGGCACTGAAATCGCCGATAGATAATGGGTTCTGCTCACGTCTATGGCTAGGGGGTACTGAACTTTCCAACAACTGGACGTGAGCTACTCCATTCCTCCAACGAGGTAAGATGAAAGAGTTGGGTAGGTTTATGATGATGAACATGTTGGATGGTGTCGAAGCATTCATGCTACGACTTTGGACCCAGCAGCTGGGTTGGAGCATAGAGCGGATACAGCTCTTCTCACAGAGGTCAGAAAGGATATAATGAACAGGAACACCCACAGCGCCACTCCATTGTGAGTCGGAGATCCTGCCTTTTGAAGCGATATCTGAATGTTGACACCGGTGGCAGCTTTGTTGTGTATGGAAGAAAGCCTTAACAGGTTTGAGGGTACCAGCAATGAAAGAGGAATGACTGTAAAGATGTTGCACGTACTGGGTTTCTCATTCCAAATTAGTGATGGCCCAATGCCCTGCGAAGTAGGCAAAAATCGCCTGTTGTGTAGAGTCCTTAGCCTCATCCATCTTAGATGGGCCACTAAGGCATTCCGGATGCTCGAGCGCATGCAGGCTTTGTTCTATTTTCCGAAACGAGCAACCAGGAGGGCGCAATAGGTAGTTCTTGGGTACAACAAAAGGCCGATAATGACCTCTGGACGGCATCGAAAACAACAAAGAAAGATCTGCTACCCACTTCAAAATGGACCATCTAAGAACGGCACATGCTCAGCCGTATAACATCCCAGAAATTTGGAGCGGAACCGAGAAGGTCGCTAACTATTCAAGTCGGAGATCTTGACTTCCTAGGGTACAAAATTCATTCTTTGTCAGCGTCCAGAGGCTGCGCACCAAGTACCCAGCCCAACCCGCTTTTCAAACCACCTGTGACCATGTTGCTTACAACATCTCTCTTGCGGACTCTGTGGTCATCTGAACTGGGCTGAGCTTCATTTTCTAGTCCAACACCACGGTCTTGGATATTCAATGGTCGTTGTCCTCCCCGTAACGGGAATGCGCTTTTCCCAATTGCTCTCGCTGCTCCCCGCGCCACGTCAAATAGTCCCATTGGCGCTTCGTCTTCGTACCCACCCGCTTTTCGAGAGCTTGCCCGCTTCTCTATTTCCCGTCTCGTCTCTGCAATATCCACGTCCCTGCCCTCCGGAGCAAACCCACCAGGAAGGATTTCATCACCGCGATCATCCCATGCTTGTTCTTGCTCTGCTTCTTGCGAGCGTAGGCTGTTCATCTCCTCCTCGCAACGACGCCATGTTCCAAGAATCTCGGAGAGAGGTTCCGGAGTAGGGGCCAGAGTCAAGGCAAGGGACAGGAGCTCCATGCGTTTTGACAGGTTAGCGATTCGTGATGTGAGTGTTTGAGGGCTGGAGGGCGGACGATGCCGACCGGCAGCATATGCGGCACGCCAAGAAGTATCATCAACGAAAGCAGAGGATTTCGGACCCGGAGCAGGTGATAATCGGGTCAGAATGTACGAGTAGGCTGTATCAAAGTCATTTGAAGATAGGGCAGATGTGATCGCAAGGTAGGTAATCCTGTGCTCTGCGTCGAATGTCTTGGACTCTAGTGTCTCAGAATCCGCAGAGCGCGATGCACCTTTCGAAGGGGTAGGAAGACCTGCAGCGACAAGGTTGCGACCAATGAATAGGAGGTCATCAAGCTTGGTGTATGCTTTTGAGTTTTGCTCCAGCACCTTCTCTAGCAAAGACAGTGGATCGTGGTGCACGCGGATACTGACTGGCTGAAAAGGGACACCGTGCTGAAGCGTGAGGTGGTAAAAACTGAGGGCATGAGTGGCAGCTATGAGATACTCAAGCTTGTGAAGAGATGAAGACTGCGGAAAGTGCGGCTGGAAAGCTTTCAAGGTCTCGGATGCTCGTTTCATGCCACCACGAGTGCGATTACCATTGCTCGCGTTATCGTATGAGCTGAGGATTGATTCTCGGACGCAGTTCTCAACTTCTTCCAAATCCAGAGGACCATTGCCACTGCGAAGGTAAATATCGATTGCTGTTTGATGTTGACTGGCTGTCAAAAGAGCCCCGAGAAATGCTCTCTCAAAATATTGAGCGTCTACTTTCCAGAACAGACCTCTGCGTGAGAAGCCGTCTGGAACCGACTTAGACCTCCTCGTTTCGGTTTCCCAAAGCCTTAGCCAGCGAAGTTGTTCACGAATGGATCGCCAATCTGCGTCAGACGCGCTGTTGCGCGTTGCTTGTTGTAGGATCTTTTGAAGTTCCTGCTGCTGACGCTCCTCCGTGCTGAATAGACACATCTCGATTACTGCGCGTGGTGATAACGGGTTGTGCAGGTTGTGCAATGCTCGGAGCGAAGTCAAAACTCCGTTCATGAAGCTGAAGACACCTATAGATGGCGTCGTAAGCGCGTTGCCAGAATGCAAAAGGGCATTATGCAGTAACGCAGCCCTCGATGACTCAACTACAGATGGTGGCAGTGGAGGTATGTCGGGCAAGGAATTTGTTGGATCATGGTCCGGAAGTTCTTCCAGTCTTGAAAGAACCTGTACCCGGTGCAAAATTCGCCGGCAATCCAGTTCGACTTGTTCTGATGTACCTTCCGCAACATATATTGTAGCTAATGCTGCCTGACAGTAGCGTAAGGTAAGCCCACCACCGAGATCACTAGGTGCTTGTGAATTGTAGCCACCAAGGTCAACATCTTTGGGGCCATCCCACTCTACTACAACTCTTGATGTCAATGCGTGATCCGACTGACTTGTCGAGAGAATCCACTCATTGACATCCTGCCAGTTGTCCCCGTCATCCATAGGATCATTGGAATTGTTGCTTTGCATATCATCTTCATGGCTGACTTTTCGTCTCTTCCATTGGTTTCCACCATATTTCCATGGACCGACTATACCTCGCAGGTCCCTTCCGATTGCGGAATCAATAGGGTTCTTTCTCGCATGTTGCAGAAGTATCTCGACACCGCTGCTGCCTCGAAGTCCCTCCATGTCGTTGAGGGACAATCGCGCGACATTATCAGGATAGTATTCGTAGTCTTTTCGGAGAAGAGGAAGTAGGGTCGAGATAAGCCAGTTTCGTAAAAGCTCGGAGTCGTCTACAAAGGGCTCAATAAGTTGCAAAATCGCAAGTAGATCGCCCGTCGCAGTGTCTACTTGGTGAGCTCGTTGAAGAAGAAAGTTTGACCGCAAATCTTCCTTGGTATTATAGTTCGAGTCAAAGGGCAGCACTTGACGGAAGTGAAGCTGTTGGACTTGGGCTCGCGCAGATTCCTCGCTCAACTCATGGACTGGAGAGGTGGCAAAGTCGGAAGTGATTTGACCATCTTCATTGCATGAGTCTTTCAACAAGGGTCTATATAACGCGGGATCTGTCTCTTCAGGTAAGAACGTCAATATGATTCGGTACACAGCTTCTTCTGAAAGGACATCTGGATAGTGGGCCCGCAAGGACCGGAAGGCTTCAATGTTAGCATCTGAACAGAGTCGAGTTGCTAACAGAATGACATGCGCGGCTGACAGTTCGCCAGTAGAAGCCATCTAGATACCTCCTCAACACAAATGTTTGGACATTTGGGTGTCCTCTGACGTGACTGCAAGATCATAGACTGGCCAAGCTGGCAGAGAAATGCTTCGGCTTACCTTCCCTGCTGTAAGCTCCGCAAGCTCATGCGTTCCCGTTAAGCTTGCGCTTGCAACAACAAACAGCTTCCGTAAGTCATCCTAGAGTACACCAGCATTGGTTTTGCCCCCAACTCCTAGTGTTCAAAAGGTTGAAGTCATGGCTTCGGGCTATGGCCTCAATGGTGGTAGGTGATACTCTTCCGCCGGTACAATACAACCGGGATCACGACCAAACAGCCCTGAACTCGGGACATTCAAGTTAACAGCTGACTGACTCGTACTCCAGGCGTGTCTAGATGCTTTCCCTTCTGGCAAGAATACCTAGCGTGTCACATCATCAATCAGAACGACCCTGAGGCGAGAAGGAAGGGGGTTTGTGCGCCAGTCCTGGAAGACTACTATGAGTGTCTGCACCACAAGAAGGAAGTTAGACTACCTTTCAAGCACTGTGGTTTTGCAGATCTCCTGACAACGCAACAGTATGCTCGAGCACAAGCAATTCAAGATGCCTACCGAAAAGCTGAGGCTGCCCATCCTCGAGAGAATGCGCCGAAAGCAGGAGAGATTAGAAGCCTTGGATTGTTAGGCAAGGAGGAAGAGAGCAAGAAGGTGCTGAAGAGCCAATAGCTATCGAAGGTCCTCAAAAAAAAAAAAAAGTCACTACGAGCCAAATCTGACGAAACTGTACATATTCGAAGTCACCAGCTTGGCCACTGAGAAAGATTTCTGGTCAGCTTGAAGATCAGCACGATCCTAAGATAACTGGATCAGCAAGCGATACCTCCAAACCAACCCTTTCCTCTCAGTGGAAATAAACATGCATATCCTGTTACCAATCTGTTCCTATACCACTTAGACGACCTGAATTTCCTGCCTAATCTACGCTCTTCGCCCAAGGCCTCGCCCCATTTGATCTGATACATTGAATCGACAGACTGGCAGTGAAATTCTGTTCGGGTGGCCTACGGCAGAGGTATTCTACTGTCCTACTCTTGTGCCTTCATGTTTGTTCGGACAGTGTCAAGTACATCGCCCTGACGACTGCAAGCATCATACTATTTGAACTCCTACCTTAGCGTAGGAAGTGATGTCGTTGGGAGCCCAGAACGTTTGCCTCCGGTAAAAGGTGCACACAAAATTTTGGTCCTATGGTCTTGACACATGAGAAGCTGCGCAACTCCAATAGGTCTTGTACAAAGCATCACTCCTATCACACGAAGTGCTGTTTGCAAATGACGTACCACTGCTCTGACAGCATGGATAACATGAAAGAGGTCGATCTGGGTCCGCATCCTGAGGTTGTTGACGGAGTATTGTTAGTAGTATCTTTCACATTTCGACATTCCCCCTCAAGCTCATAAGGGCCCAGACACGAAGACTTCACGCTTGTGGACGCGGAGCGACCCGACAACAGCCGCACTATCACAATCATTGCTGGACCGGAGGAGGCCAAGATTCAGCTACCTCGCATCTTAATTTGCACCATGTCTCCTGTCATTGCCAATATGCTACAAAAAGCACTGAAACAGCAGAAGAAGAAACTTGGAGCATTGGAGCACGTGCCGCGGTTTGAGGGTGAATTGGCCTTATTGGATGATGAGAACACCCTTGACTTCGCCAGCCACGCGCAAGCACGACTCCGAAATCCTATCATCTTTTTGCGGGACGCAAATCCGGCGTCCATCAGAGCCCTAGCTTATTGGCTCTCGAATCCAAAAGCCTCTGTGCTATCCGACAAGCTAATTCGACGGATGCTCCTGTTCGACTTGGCAGGGAAGCACAAAGATAGCTGCTGGTGTGGTCGTATAATGCTGAGGACGTCTGGCACGCTTTCCCCCAGCATTTGCTGCACTAGGCATGATCCGACCGTTGCCATCAGTCTGATATGTTTTGCTGAGGAGTTTCAGATGACCAAGTTACAGCACGAGATAACAAAATGTCTTCTCATTAGTTGTGGTATTGATCAAGTTGTCGAAGAGCAAGTCGAGATGCCCAAACTTCCCAATATGATCGCTTTTCAGCGCTGGGTGCCAGAGAAGTCGAATTTCAAGAACACAATTCAGTACTTTCGGCTCTCGCTTACGAAAGACGCTGCAAAGAAAGGATTCAAAGAACTTACAGGAGGGGAGTACGAGATTTCTAGGCCGAGAAAGGGAGCACGGAAGGACACAGATTGCATGGTTGAGCGAAAGATGTCGTTTTGTGGCAGTTTCGAGGTATATTTTGATATGCATCATGTGAAGCAGGAGTCACTCATGGGTAAGCTAATGAGAGCTATGCTGGGAGAGTGAAGACAGACGTCGGACAATCTACGGACTGTGTGGATGAGACATATGAAGAGTGATGAGGGAAGATGTTGGCAGTGGAAAGAGTATGCAGAGAAGAGAGTGCGAGACTAATAAGAGAAGACTCTGGTTAGGCATGATATTTTGGGAGCAGACTTGGCGGATGCCTGACATATTCCATAATTCTGTTTGAGACACGTCAAAGATTTACCAGTGTCCACGTGCATGATCGTTTCTGCGCCTCTCTTCCGGAGGAATGGGAAATGGTTGCGAAGGCTCTGCTCAGCTGTGGTGAGGCCCAATTTTGCGGACAGGTGGCGGCTGAGGACAAATGGGGAAGGTCGGCCGAACATAATTTTAGGGGCATAAATACATGCGCAGGGGCGTGCGTGTCTCCTCATATTCAGCCCGTTCCCCCGAACCCAAAAATCCACCAACAACCGACCCAATACCCGTGACTCCTTTTCCAAAAGTCCCGTGACCCATCTCGGCCACGGCAAAAGCTGCGAAATGTGTACTGGAGTCTTGTATCTACTGTTCTCGTTTTGAGGCGGCTGCATTTCTCTGTTCGCTGGGCTAGGAAATTGTGCGCTTGTGTCGCGTTCTAGCGATCTTCTTTTTGGCACCGACGGCTTCGCGGTGCAAATTAAATCAGTAATAGGATGGCATCTTCAAGGTTCGCAGATCTGGTTCTCTGTTTTTTTGGTGTGCGCGGCCAGGCTAACGCTAAGCTAGACTTGATCGGCTCGTCACGTGCGTGCCTCCCCTTTCACTCTTTCAAAATTCATTGGCCAGGCTAACTCACCAAAACTTTGCAGCCTCCTCGAAAAAGGCAGTACTCAACTCATAAGAAACACTGCTGCTCAACAACTTGCAGACGTCCAAAAACAACATCCTGATGAACTCTTCAATCTCCTTGGTCGGGTTCTGCCGTATCTACGTTCGCATTCGTGGGACACACGAACGGCAGCTGCCAAGGCAATTGGAGGGATTGTCTCCAATGCCGACAAATTTGACCCCAATGAAGACGATGCTGACGCTGGGATCAGCGAGAATGGTATCAAGGATGAAGATGATGAGATAAAGAAGGAAGAAATAGGATCAGAAACCGATGATCTTTTGCAGCTTGATACTTTGGACGTTAGCTCGATTCTGCAATATGGAAAGAAGCTTCTTGGCAGCGCCGGCAAGGAGTACGAGTACTCACTGGCTGGCATGGACGCCACGCAGAGGCTTAACCATCAAAAGAAAACCCTAACATCACGCCTTGGACTAGGCGGAGAATACATCGAGGACGAGATAGTGGACGAGAAGGACTTTGCAGCAAATTCCCAGCATAAGATCCCTGGTACCCCTGGGCTCCCGAGAGTTGATACTACCTTCAAGAATCGTCAAAACAGCATGTCGTCGGCGTCGCCTTACACTGCCATGTCACCTCATGAAAGTACCCCGCAAAGTGCTCTTGGTGATGAGTCTGGCCTCAGCAAGCGACAACTCAACCAACTCAAGCGCAAGAACAAAAGCATGGCCAAAGCCGGCGCGAGCAAGATGCGAGTCGTCGATCTTTCTGCACGAAAGCCGTCCGAGCCTGGTCAGACGCCGGTTTCTGCTACTCCACACCCAATAAAGCTCGGCGATGAGGAAGAACGGAATGGTGAAAGCGAGGCGGACTACTTCTCGCTGAAAAGGGAGGAACCCGACGATGATACTAGAATCGTGTCGGAGTTCAAAGGCGAAGTCGCTCCCGAAAAACCTCTCATTCAGCCGGACGAGGAACCCGGCCATGAATGGCCTTTCGAGCTTATGTGTGACTTCATGTCGGTTGATCTCTTTGACCCAAATTGGGAGATCCGCCATGGAGCTGCCATGGGTTTACGAGAAGTCCTTCGCGTGCACGGCGCTGGCGCTGGCCGCAAGTTTGGCAAGACAAGGAGCGCCAACAATCTGCTCAACCGGAAGTGGCTTGATGATATGGCATGTCGTCTACTTTGTGTACTCATGCTCGATCGCTTTGGAGATTACGTATCAGATACTGTCGTTGCGCCAGTCAGGGAGACAGTGGGCCAGACTCTTGGTGCCCTCCTTTCTCATGTGCCCGACAGAACTGCAATTTCAATCTACCGCTTCTTACGCCGACTCATCATGCAAGATGACCTCAATCTGAAACAACCGATTTGGCAAGTGTGCCATGGAGGTATGATTGGTCTCAAATACCTCGTCGCTATTCGGAGAGACCTATTACTGCGTGACAGTAGCCTGGTCGATGGTGTCATTGCTGCCGTAATGATAGGCCTCGCTCATCACGACGATGACGTACGATCTGTCAGCGCAGCTACCCTGGTACCGATCGCCCACGAGCTTATTCAGTTGAAACCCGAGGCTCTCGATGGTCTCATCAATGTTGTGTGGGACTGCCTGTCTGACCTGCAAGACGATCTCAGTGCAAGTACGGGCGCAGTGATGGACCTTCTTGCAAAGCTATGTTCCTTCGATGAGGTCCTGCAAGTAATGAAGAAAAATGCCGAAGTGGATCCTGGACATTCCTTTGCAATGCTTGTTCCGCGCCTGTATCCGTTCCTTCGGCATACTATAACCTCTGTCAGGTCTGCTGTACTGAAGGCTTTGATGACTTTCCTCGAGCTCGAGGGCGAAGGTACTGATGCGTGGGTTAACGGCAGGATAGCAAGGCTTGTGTTTCAAAACATTTTGGTTGAGCGAAACGAAGCCGTCCTCAAGCTCTCCTTGCAGGTGTGGTCACGGATCATAAATGCGATCAAGGGCATCGATAATTTCCGTTCTGAATTAGAACCACACATTGGCGCCTTTGTTCAGACGACGATGCACCCAGTAGGCGTTCCTCGTTACCCGATGCCAATGGACATTTCCCTATTTGTCAAACCGTCTGGGCAGCCTTTCACCGCCATGAACCCTCCTATCAACAAAAGTTCTACATTCAACATAGGAGAGCCTCCGTCGAAGAAGCGGCGAAAGTCAGACAAAAAGGAAGACTTTGCCAGCTCAATGCACAATATCGATGGACCGATGTTCCACGGCGACATTGATCTTGTCGGAGCCGACGTCATGCTACGTACGAAGATATATGCTGCTCGAGCACTAGGTCTTCTGCTTTCACGTCAGGAACGCGATTTGGCAGGCTCGAACTGCTCTGATATAGTTCCTTATCTCTCTTCTGCATATTCGAGTACGCAGATGGTTGCCTCGATGGTATTGGAAGAATATGCTCTCGGTCGTGCTACTAACGCCCCGCCTCCTCCCCCTCACGTACTCGCCGGTCTCCAGTCGGCTCTAGAAGGCGACAGACCGTCGTGGTACAGCGATATTCTCTCCTCGTTGCAAGCTGCGCGCGGCCAGTGTCACGCTATGCTGAGCGCATTCCAGAATCATGCACATATCGCTCCTTCAAAACTGCCCAGCGTCGCTGTTGTCTGCCAAGGGGACAATGGGGCTGGACCGGCTGCCTTTTCCATTGAAGATGCCGAGAAACTTGTTGGCCCCGAATACGATCGTCTACTGAAAGCTCTGACGCCAGTTCAGCGTGTCTCCGGAGTCCAGTATTTGAGCGATGCTCGCGCCACGGCGCTGACGGCTGTGACTGAAGCCAAAATTCTAAAGGAACAGCGTGACTTACGCATTCGAGCTACTGCCGCAGCAGCTCTGGTAGCCCTGCGCGAAATACCTAAGAAGCCAAGTCAAGTCATCAAAGGCATGATGGACAGCGTCAAGATGGAAGAGAATGTAGAGCTGCAACAACGATCGGCTCACGCAGTTGCATTGCTCATTGAACACTACACAAATACTGCCAAGAGAGGGCCAGTAGACAAGATTATTGCGAATCTAGTCAAGTTTTGCTGTGTAGACACGTCCGAGACACCGGAGTTTCATCCGAACGCCCACTTAGAAGAAGCTATATTGTCTCTTCGAAAAGAGGAAGACCGCAGAGAGCAGCCTGATGCAGCTCGGTTCGAGCGTGAAGCTAAAGAAGCGAGGGTCATGCGAAGAGGTGCAAAAGAGGCGCTGGAGCGGTTGGCCAAGATATATGGCGCTGATCTCCTAGGGAAGCTTCCAAATCTACAGGCACTCATCGAGGGTCCCATAAAGGCTTATTTGGAAGGAGAACTACCCTCGGATATCTTGGAAGCCGACAGCCAGACTGGTCAAAATATTGTCGATGGCCTTTCTACACTTCGAGCTCTAGCTCCTTCCTTCGACTCTGGCCTACATCCGTGGATTACGTCTCTAATGCCGACGATAGCGAAAGGACTCCATAGTCGACTCTCAGTCCTTAGATATGCTGCGGCGAAATGTTTCGCGACTTTGTGCAGTGTGATCACGGTAGCAGGGATGACGATGCTCGTGGAAAAAGTCCTGCCGACAATCAGCAACGCTCTAGATGTGCACGAAAGACAAGGTGCGGTCGAATGCGTCTATCATTTGATCCATGTCATGGAAGACAACATCTTACCATACGTCATCTTCCTGATCGTGCCGGTGCTCGGGAGGATGAGCGATTCCAATGACGATGTACGATTGTTGGCTACCACATCCTTTGCCACACTAGTCAAGCTCGTGCCGCTGGAGGCTGGCATACCTGATCCTCCTGGAATGTCAGCAAGCCTGCTAGAAGGCCGAGACCGCGAGCGCAAGTTCATGGCTCAAATGCTGGATCCCAAAAAGGTGGAAGCATTTCAGATTCCTGTTGCTATCAAAGCAGAACTTCGCTCCTATCAGCAAGATGGTGTGAACTGGCTGGCCTTCCTCAATCGATATCACCTGCATGGAATTCTGTGTGACGACATGGGCCTTGGCAAGACTTTACAGACGCTGTGTATTGTGGCAAGCGACCATCATCTACGCCGAGAAGAATATGCCAGGAGCCGAGCACCAGAGTTCCGTCCATTGCCATCGTTGATCATATGCCCTCCGACGCTCTCAGGCCATTGGCAGCAGGAGATACAACAGTATGCCCCTTTCCTCTCCTGTGTTGCTTACGTCGGTGGACCATCTGAGCGACGAAGTCGAAAGGATCAGCTCGAAAAGGCAGACGTCGTGATTACTTCCTATGAGATCTGTCGCAACGACAATGATATCTTCACTCCAATCAACTGGAACTACTGTGTTCTTGACGAAGGTCACCTTATCAAGAACCCGAAAGCAAAGAACACTGTCGCCGTTAAGAAGATTCTCAGTAACCATCGGCTAATTCTCTCAGGGACGCCTATCCAGAACAATGTCCTTGAGCTATGGTCACTATTCGATTTCCTCATGCCTGGCTTCCTCGGCACCGAAAAAGTCTTCCACGACCGCTTCGCCAAGCCGATCGCTGCGAGTCGCAATGCGAAATCTTCATCAAAGGAGCAGGAAGCTGGAGCACTCGCCATCGAATCTTTGCACAAGCAAGTATTACCATTTCTTTTGCGAAGGCTGAAAGAGGAAGTGCTCAACGATCTACCTCCAAAGATCCTACAGAATTATTACTGCGACCTCAGCGATCTGCAGAAGCGGCTATTCGAAGACTTCTTTAAGAGGGAACGTAAGACCGTGGAAGCAAGTCTAGGCACCGGAGACAAGGACGCGAAGCAGCACATTTTCCAGGCTCTGCAATATATGCGGAAGCTTTGCAATTCGCCGGCACTTGTCGTCAAGGAGGGTCACAAAGAGTACAATGCGATTCAGAAGCAGTTGGCTGCCTCTCATAGCAGTCTGAAAGATGTTGCGCACGCTCCGAAGCTGTCCGCACTTCGTGATCTGCTTGTCGATTGTGGCATTGGAGTTCCTGACGAGCCAGGCAATATTTCTGCATCGAATTACGTCTCACAGCATCGAGCCTTGATCTTCTGTCAGATGAAAGAAATGCTGGACATGGTGCAGAACGAGGTATTCGGCAAACTTCTCCCAACTGCCCAATTCCTGCGGCTCGACGGGAGCGTGGAAGCCACAAAGCGGCAGAACATCGTCAACCAGTTCAATACCGACCCTAGCTATGACTGTTTATTGCTGACGACCAGTGTCGGCGGGTTAGGGTTGAACCTGACTGGCGCTGACACTGTGATCTTTGTGGAACATGATTGGAATCCGCAAAAGGATATTCAAGCAATGGATCGTGCGCATCGCATCGGACAGAAGAAGGTCGTGAATGTCTATCGGTTGATTACGAGGGGGACATTGGAGGAAAAGATCATGAGCTTGCAGCGTTTTAAGATCGACGTTGCATCTACCGTTGTCAATCAACAGAATGCAGGCCTCAACACGATGGAGACAGATCAGATACTGGATCTATTCAACCTCGGCGAGACAGCCCAAGCGGAAAAGCCTAAGCCGCCAGATGGAAGTAACATCGACGAGATGGTTGACGAAGAGGGAAATGTCAAGAAGCAGGGCGAGAAGGGCTGGCTAAATGACCTTGGCGAGCTGTGGGATGAAAAGCAGTACGAGGAAGAGTTCAATCTGGATTCATTTTTGCAGAACATGCAGAAATAATTGCGGCGCTGCATCAGGATGAGCGTAAGCAAAATCAATTAGCTCTGAAGTGCATTAATTACGGTGCAAAGGAAACTACCGCATTTTGGACTTAGCCTGGAGCTCCGGCAGACGGTGACTTAGACACGAGTAAGCAAAAGCTATTAAAAGTCACGACCGTCGTCTTTCCTCGACAGGCAGGGATGATCCTGTGGTGGGCGCCCTCGCCACCCTGCCAAACGCAGGGCTACAGGACAACAGGAAAGGTGCAACAAGATCTTGAGGAGGCTGCTCATCATTGACTCAAAAAGAAGACGAGTCGCCATATGGCATCTGAAATGGGTTGTCAACTAGATGCCTTGTAACTCTTCGCTGGGTGGAGGAAACCGAGTATATGACCATTGCTCTTCTTGTACTTTGCTCTCAATATGGTAGATTTTGCGCCAGACAAAGGGTGTGCCCGTTTTCCATGTACGATGCAGCCCTTGCGTGGGAGAGTTGACGCTGATGCACAGCTTTTTAGGCGCTGAGATGTCGAGCATAACCTACAACGGCTGAAAAACATTAGGTTAGCTAGATAACGAGCATTGGATTGTCCCATATTTACACCTATAGCAATGAACGTACCTCAGCCCTGGAAGCAGGCGTCCTGACAGCATGTGCCAGTGCAGTGACAACGTATTGTGGGAATCGAGGATTACTTCTCCGGCTTATGCGAAGCCATCCTGCTTTAAGCAACCAGTCAGACCTAATCCAGCCCAGTAAGGATGCTTGGCACAGCCCTAAGATGAACGGACTCTACTTGATGCTTACCCGCTTCATGCACCGCCGCCTCCAACCAAGATCGTGGCCTGTGGTCGGCCTGTGCGAAGTACGAGATACACGCAAGCTTTGGATCCCAAGGAGATAGTTCCTGGTGTGGAGCTACGGCGTGCTTTACGGCTGCCGTTATTTGTGTTTTTCAGAGCGGGAGGGCGCAGTGCCCACGCGTAAACGGTGTTACTGACACATTCCACGGCAAGATTGCAGGGTCTATAAGTGCCCCAATGTTCGCTCTTCAATGTACTTTTCACAAACTGCACACTACTCTATCCGAGAATCCCACTATTCTTTCATTTGTCTAATTCCTTGCTTGATTTCTTCTTTCTCCTTCTGTTAGCGCACAATCGTTCCTACAAACATTCATTTAGTCTGTAATCAGTCATGTACTCTAAAGTCTTCCTTGTTGGCCTTGCCGCCACCATTGTTTCCGCCACCCCTCTCAATGCCCGCCAAGCTCCTACATGGCCTTTGCCATTCTCGAACGCCCCATCCAAAACTGGCATTCCATTTGGTACTGCCGCGCCTACTGGCTCATGGGGTCCTTGGGACGCAGATCGGCCACTCATGGGCACCGCCGTCAGCTCGTCCGCCTCCACCGCTGCCACGCCCAACGCACCTGTCACGCAAGATTTCATCAACAGCGTCGAGCTCGCGGCAACCGAAGTTGAGCGATACACCCTCCTCTCGCAAATGGACCCGACACATCTCAAGTTTGACTTCAACCCCGCCGCGAACCCGGGCGTCAAGCCCGGCGCCGGCGGTCAAGTCGACCTCGCGAACCGCGCCAATTTCCCCTCCGTCATTGGCACCGGTATCTCTGCCGCTGTCGGCTTCATGAACCCCTGCGGCCTCAACACGCCGCATATCCACCCACGCGCCAGTGAATTCCTCGTCCTGGCCCAAGGTTCAAACGTTAAGACTGGCCTCATCCTCGAGAACGGCTTCACCGTCCAGCAAAACACCACCCTCTCCCAATTCCAGGGCACAGTCTTCCCTGAGGGAAGCATTCACTTCCAATTCAACGATAACTGCCAACCTGCCGTCTTCATCTCGGGCTTGAGCGATGAGGATCCTGGCGCGAGCTCTATCGCGCAGAACTTCTTCAGCATCGATCCCGCGATCCTCGACGCCACGCTCGGCTTCCCGGCGCAGATCGATGGGAATAACTTCGCAACGTTCAAGGCGGCGATCCCGCCGCCCTTTGCGTTGGGATCGAAGGAGTGTTTGGTGAGGTGTGGGATTGAGCACTAAGAGTGAAGGAGCGTGCGTGTGTGTGTGTATGATTTTTGCTTATTAGCGGCATGGACTGGCTCTTGTAATATTGAATTTGACCTCAGCCCATAACGGAAGGTCTTGTATTCGCAAGCATAGCGACGGCGTTTTGTGCTTATTTAATGTCACTCTTTACATACCTAAGAGAGCAAGAGAAGACTCTCTGCCCAATACTGAGCATAGCCCCTCCCCTGGAAACCTGATGTGCTGCCCAGCATGCGCGATTCGTTTTGCTGAATTAGAAGTCGGATGACACGATCCGATTATGATGAATAGCGCCCGCAGGGGAAAATGTACCTCTGTTTTCGACTCACGTTCAATTACCGCCAGCTCCATGGCCACCGCTGCGGTCGCAGACCCCACCTTGCTATTTGTATACACGTGTATAATGTCCTTCTGCTTATGGGCTCCCCTTTGCCGGTCGCTGGTGGGCCGGGGTTTCGGTTCCTCCGAACCATCTTGCTACGCCCGCACTTCGCACTTTAGCCAAAAAGGCTGAGCTGGCGTTGATTTAGCTGATGAAATTGTGAGAATACGACTTGAAAGCTTGTCAACAATTCTCCTGCCTGCGTGGGTGACTGCTTGTGCCGAGGTAGGACGATTGATTACTTAGCTCCACATTCGTCTCTTGGGACATTCCACAGCATGCGCTAGGTCTGATCTCATTTTTCCTAGCGACCATACTACAAACAGCCAATATTTTGGGCGATGCTTACAACGTGACAGCACACTACGTGGGCTATGGACGCCTGATCGTGCGGCCTACGCGCCGTTGCTTCTTGACTTTGCACTCTTACACTCACCCCAAATTTCCGGACGGATCAACACCTAAAGCCTAAGAGACAGCTGCTAGAATGGAAAAGTTGGAAAAGAAAACTCTCACCACCACCCGGTCCCTCCAATATACCTACTATGTCTCACCTCCCTCGAACCCCAACTTACCAACAGTCCTCCTCCTCCATGGCTGGCCCGATGACGCCCACATGTGGTCCGACTTGATCAACAACCATTTATTGCCCGCGGGATATGGCGTGCTGGCACCGGACTGCCTCGGCTACTCAGGCACGTCGAAGCCCACAACGACATCTTCGTACAATTCCGAGGGTATGAGTGCAGACCTCTGCGAGATCCTCGACGCGGAGCACCTCCCCAAAGTAATCTCATTAGGTCACGATTGGTTCGTTCGCACTCAACCTTTGTACGAATTTTCATTTTGCTTACTCTAAATCTAGGGGCTCTTTCCTTGCCCAACGCCTCTGGCTCTGGCACCCCGAGCGCGTCATCGGCTTGGCAATGCTAAACGTAGCCTATCACCCACCCGCGGGGCCCTTTGACCTTGAACAGGCCCTTGTGCTGATGAAGCAGGCCTTTGGGCACGGCTTGTACTACTACTGGCGGCTCTTCGCGTCCGACGAAGGGCCCGCCATTCTCAACGCGCATCTCGAGTCCCTCTTCACTGCCTTGCACGCCAAGAAACTCGACCACATGAAAGACACCTTCACGACGGAGGACGGCATGAAGAACTACCTGCTGGCCGACACGAAGCAGGAGCTAGCGGACTACGCGACGCCGAAGATGCAAGAGGATTTCGTGAAGCAGTTTGAGAGAGACGGATTCGTGGCGCCGTTGCAGTGGTACCGGGCCACCAAGGAGAATGTGCACTGGGGAGTTGAGCAGAAGATTCCGCAAGAAAGGTTCAAGGTGACGGTGCCGGCGTTGTTTGTGGGATCCAACCATGATAACGTCTGTCTGACGGCTTTAATCTATTGGTCGGTTCAGGTGGGGCTGCTGCCGGATTTGATGATCAGGGAGTTGGACGGTTCACATTGGATTCCGTTCGAGAAGCCCAAGGAGCTGGGTGAGGTTGTGATGGAGTATCTTGTGGCGAACTTTGGGAACAAGAAATGATTACGTAGCGATGTGAGTCCCATCGAGCACGAGGTTGAGATGTAGAAAATTAGTCAAAAAGCCGAAATTCGCTCCTTCATGATTGGGAGCACGGAGGTCGATCGGCCGTAGACCAATCCTGACCCGGACAAGAAAGGAGATGAAAGCTTGCACCAGCTGATCTTGCAGAGACATTAGCGCAGCTGAGTAGGCACCTCTACTCACAGACTTCTTATGCCCATCTTGCCCCGATGGTTTTATTGGTGGATCCAGCTATATATAGCCTCGATCGACCAAGGGTGTGGGCCATTCCTTTTAGGGCTTGGTTCTGGGCAGGGATCGGTGCAGCCACCATGTCCGGCGCGCAATGGGGACCACTGCTTCGAATACGCGCTGAAATCTGAGTTTTCCATCCTAACGATTGCCAGTTCCTGAATTGTCCTGTGCAGAGAAAGACCTTCTCTGCTTTTGATGACGAGAGATGCATCTAGAAGCTCTGCTTCTGCATCATAGCAAGCGTATATCGAGATGTCAGGTGTAGACAGGCGTAAACCTAGATAACAGACTGAGAGGACGTAGACCTAGGTAAAAAGTTGAGAAGGCGTATACTTAGATGGCAAGCGTGCACCTAGGTGACAGCCGCACACTTAGGTGGCAGGCGTTGACCTAAAGGGCAGGCACTCACCTCAGTGGCAGGCGCATATCTAGAGAGTAAGCGCTCATCTCAGTGGCTGGCGTGCACCGAGGTGGCAGGCGCACACCTAGATAGCAGACTCTCACCTAAGTGACAGGCGTGCACCTAGGTGACAAGCGCATACCTAGATGGCAAGGGCTCACCTAAGTGGCAAGCGTGTACCTAGGTGGGAGGCGCATGCCTAGATAGTAGGCGCTCACCGCAGTGGCAGACGTATATCTAGACAGCAGGGCACTCATCTCAGTGGTAGGCGTGTACCTAGGTGGCAGGGGCACACCTAGATAGCAGACGCTCCACTTAAGTGATAGGCATGCAGCTAGGTGGCAGGTGTGGTCATCGGATTTGGCGCTAGTGAGGTCGAAATCAGACTCGATCGATAGGGCTCGCTCAGAGCTTCAATTTGAGATAGGATTCATCAAGTCTAGATATGTGATTGTGAAGAAAAAGTTGAGGTTATTGATGTCGGTTGGTAGAAGTCGAGAAATCGAAAAAATCAAAAATGCGCTAAGTCGGCGAGTTTGCCCAAACGACCAATTAGCCACCGCACGCACTGCACACCGTAACCGTACACAGCACACGCGGAGGACAAAGCTAAAAGTAGCCTCGGCAGTTTTCCTACGGAAGATCTACTCTACCACGTAGCAACACCCGTAAACCAAATTACAATCTGTGAAGAGAGGAAGAAGTAATATAGTACTTGAACTGAAGAACGAGAGCAACCAGCGTGCTCAAGATGGCGACTGCTGGTATCTCGGAGGCACCATGGCTACCCATTGCGCGCCGCAAGCAAGCATACCGCGATTCTCAGATCCCCGCCGAATGGCACATCCCCAGTCGCCTACTCCCAAAGGACCCTCCACTCCTCGCACATGGGCCGCAGAACGTGCTGCATGTGCCTCGCGAATGCGGTATTTTGTCTCCCACCGAAGTCTCAATCACAGAGGACCATTCCATCAAGAGTCTACTTTCAGCTCTTGCGTCGCGGAAACTTACAGCTCTCAACGTCACGACGGCTTTTTGCAAGCGGGCGGCGATTGCCCAGCAGTTGACAAACTGTATCACCGAGCCGCTCTTCGCATCCGCGATAGCCAGGGCGAAGCAGTTAGACGTGTGTCTCTCTCAAGAGGGGCGCCTAGTCGGACCTCTCCATGGCTTACCTATCAGCATCAAAGACTCGTTTGATTTTGCTGGTGTGGACACCTCGATCGGTGTCGCGTCGTTGTGTTTTAAGCCTGCCAGGGCTAACGCACCGTTGGTTGACCTATTGCTGTCGCTGGGATGCGTCATCATCGCGAAGACTAATGTTCCTCAGACACTCAACTCGCTTGACAGCGTAAACAATGTCTTTGGCCGTGTAATGAACCCAATCAACAGATTATGTACAGCTGGGGGGAGCTCAGGGGGCGAAGGAGTCATCGTGGCTATGAATGGGTCTATGATTGGCTGGGGAGCTGATACTGGTGGAAGTATTAGAGTGCCTACAATGTGCAACGGCATCTTTGGAGTCAAGTCAAGCAATGGTAGGGTGCCGTCTGGTGGACAGGCCATGATCTCGGTCGACGGCATGACTAGATGCGGAGTCCAAGCTGTGGCCGGTCCAATGGGTAGGAGCATGGAGGACATTGATTTGGTGATGAGAGAAGTTGTGCCCAGGTCTTGGTTGTGGGCTGAAGACTGCATATCCTCAACATGGAAGACCGATTTTCCTCTCAAAGGTAGTGGGAAGAACGGCGAGTTTGTCTTTGGGATCCTCAGAGGTGATGGCAACTGCGAACCTCTACCACCAATTATCAGGATACTTGATGAGGTCAACGCAAAGCTGAACGGGTTCCCACATACACAAGCCGTTGAGCTCACGACACCCAAAGCGTGGACAAGATGTCAAAGTGTTATGGCAAAGCTGATGAACGTAGACGGAGGCGGAGTTATGGCTGATCTACTCGAGGCAACTGACGAACCCCTAGTACCCTGGATGAGGGGAAAGTTTCGACGAGGCGAGCCGAAACCACTGGTCCAGGTGGCAGAGCTGCAAGCCCGGAGGTCCCAGCTGGAGAGAGAGATGCTTCAACTATGGATTGATGATGATGGCAAAGGCGGAAGGAAGCCAAGAATTGATGCCATCATTTGTCCCATTGCACCTCATCCGGTACCGGAGATCGAGAGGTACAACGCTGCTGGGTACACATCCAGTTGGACACTGTTGGATTATCCGGCGGGGACTGTTCCCGTCAGAGACTTTTCAGAGGCAGATCTCGAACTCGGTAAGCCTCAAGGCGGAAAGGTGCTTTCAAGCTGGGACGAAAGAAACAGGCAATTATGGGATGAGAAAACCGTTGACAGGAAAGTGTATCTGGGAACGCCGTTGAGTGTCCAGGTCATAACTCCAAGGCTTGAGGATCAGAGATTGATTGAAGCGATGAGAATTGTTGACCGAGCTGTGCACGGAAAGGAGACAAAGGCGAAACTATGAGTGATCAAGAGCTGGATGAATGGTAGTCATTATGTCATGATAATAGCAATGGCCGATTCCACAGAAGAGCTTACCTCGGCGAAATTTTGCAGTGCAATGCTTTCACTGGGCATCCCTGGTCCCTCTATACCAATCCCATTCCCATTTCCCAATATCAGGTCCCAACCCTATCCGAAATCGGAACCTCCTCCAACTGGCCGCACGGGACAGGCAGTTGGCATCCAAGTCAAACGATCTTAGCATTATCACCATCGCTCTGAAGAAGGCGGATGGTGTGTTCTCTTTGCCCGTGTGCTCCCTTGATATTGGTGGCTGTTTGCTGGAATAGATTACAAACTAGAGTAACCTCGACAACCAAGTCCGTACGCTCTCAAAAGGGAGCTGATTTGGCATGCGCCTTGGCCTACTTCCGTCCCGCGTCGAGAACTGGAATCGAGTGGCATGAGATCTTAAGTGGAAGTCATGCTACTATTCGCAAATGTTGCGCCTTGAACCTATTTCAATCAACTCTTCCTCCAGCAGGAGGCATCAAGCGGTGCAAATCTGTCAATACTTTCCGAGGCTGGGACAGAGGTGGGCAATTCAACTGTGATTGTTGAAATGGTACGCGCTCCCCTCACCAGAGCATGCCTATGGGGCACCTCTCAAAGTTCATGCCGGAGGGCGTTCTGGACACTCCGAACGGTTGCACAAATTCTTCATCAGAGCATCTCACGTCCATACAAGATATGCTTATCCGTACCATTAAGGAGCATCTCTCCTGATCGCGCTGCCCTCCGGTGCCTATGTCAATAATCCAATGCCAGCTCACGAAATCTCCAGCCAAGTTCCAGGCTGAAATGATAGTCAAATAGAATCCGATTAGACTGCGCATCCGACAGATGCCACACCATGAGCTCCGACAAGGCTACAACGTGTGTGGATAACGCACCGCCAGCTGAGGGTCCGCCAGAGCGGTACTCGGTGTTCAGCATTTGGCAAAAGCGCTACATCGTGGGCATAATCGCATTGGCTGGCTGGTTCTCGACCTTAAGCAGCTTCATTTACTACCCAGCAATCACTCCTATCGCCAGAGATTTACAAAGCTCGATCGCAAGGATCAATCTCACTATAACATCCTATATGGTAATCTCTGCTATTGCACCCGCCATCACTGGTGATGCGGCCGACTTATACGGCCGGCGACCTCTCTACCTTTTCACTATCGGTATGTACCTGCTTGCCAATATAGGGATCGCCGTTCAGTCCTCTTTTGTGGGTCTGCTATTACTTCGCATGCTGCAAAGTGCTGGGATCTCCGGTCAGTCTTTTCCTGACGGAATGCAGCTAATGCTTACATAGCACTCCAGGAACCTTTTCCATTGCATATGGTGTTGTTGCCGATATTGCTGCGCCGGCGGAAAGGGGCTCCTACGTCGCAGCTTTGTCATTTGGGTAGGTAAGAGCTCCAGGCTTGTGACTACCTATCTCGTGTGTCTGATTCCACAAGTATTACTACGGCTCCTAGTATAGGACCATTAATCGGCGGAGCATTAGCTCACAGCTTTGGCTGGCGATCGATCTTCTGGTTCCTCTGCATTGTGTCCGCAACATGTCTTACACTAATGCTGCTGACACTTCCAGAGACAGCACGCGGAGTGGTCGACAATGGAAGTCTTGCACCGCCTCAGTTTTCCAGGTTACCTCATACGGCATGTATAAGGCATAGGGAGTCTCTAGAACTGATGCATTGTCCTCGACCAAAACGGCAACGTTCTTTCCCGAATCCCCTGACCTCCTTGAGTTTACTCCTACGGAAGGACAACGCCGCCGTCGTCTTCGCTGGCGCCTTTTTATACATCACATTCTGCTGTCTTCCTGCATCGTTAGCAACGCTTTTCATTGAGATCTACCACTTGAATGAACTACAAGCTGGCCTAATATACTTGCCATTTGGCTTTGGCTGTACCCTCGCTGCGCTTGCCTCCGGTAAGCTAATCGACCGGGACTATCGTAAGACGGCCGAATCCCACAACCTGCCAACAGATAGAGTTCGGGGGGACGACCTTCGTACCTTTCCAATTGAGCAGGCTCGCCTGCGAAGTGTCTTCGTGCCTCTGATTACCTCTGTCCTGTCAGTAATCGGCTTCGGGTGGGCGCTTGAAAATCACACCGTATGTCTTGCCATCATTGGCAGAAGTAACGCATTGACTGACCTGACAGTTCAGCCTCTGGCAGTCCCTCTGGCCATTCAATTCATCTGCGGCCTCGCGCTACAGACATGTTTCAATGTAAGTTCGGAGGCATTTTAACATGACTATTCCCGGCTGAGTGTTATTCTCACCATTGCCAGGAAGCCCGGAATACTGTGGATCGACGGTGCTAACAGTGAGTGTTAGACAACCAATACTCTGCGCGTTGATATCAATCCCAAAGCACCCGCGGCTGCCCAGGCTTCTAGCAACCTGGTGCGCTGCATATTGGCTGCAATTGCTGTGGCGTTCCTTCAAGACGTGATCAATCGCATTGGTGTTGGCTGGACGTTTACATTGTTGGGATCCCTGTGCTCGCTCTCTGGCATTCTATTTGTTGTGGAGAGACAGAATGGCATGAAGTGGAGGCTTGCGAGACTTGCAAGCAATTAGTGGCCGTGACAAGTTCATAGAAAGTGCACCAACTGGTGCAGATTGATGATACAATGCTACGAAATCGGTCTATCACGCTACATATCCCCAAAACGTAACCATAACTACGAGCTAGCTTGATATCCATTAGGATACTTGTTGACAAGTTCTTGAGTCCAATCGATGAGCCTGCCACAGGTCAGCTAATGTCAAAACATGGATACGGCGCTCACATCTGACGATATCTTGTGGTGTTTGCGTATAGCGTGGATGCACAGAGGCCACCATGGCTGTTCATCAGTTATCTTCAGCTCAAATTTCAGGATCGGCTTCTCTCTTACATAGTATAGAGGCGAAGCCGATCCTCATAATCCTCTGCTGGTGCCGAAATTGGGAAATGCTTGTGATATTCACGCGTCCAGTGTCGCCCCAGCCTGAACCGAGTAACAGTCATGTTGGCAACATCTACTACGCAAAGTCCGTGTCAGAGCAACGGTGCATGCGAATTCTGCACTCACGCTCGTTGTGAGCCCATATAGTGGCAGGGTCAAAGACGATAGGCTCATCCGTTGTCGCGTTAGTCGCTAGGTTTCCGTACCAAATGTCACCGTGTACTAAGACGGGCTTTATCCTGTTGTCGCCTGTATGGAGTGGCCGGAGCAGTCTCGGAATGACCTTTTCGAAAAGCGCAGGGAGTAACCGGTCAAGATCTGCGCTTGGTCCTTGTGCGTCGCGCTCCTGTCTCACGCGAGTTCGCATCATACGAGTGAACATTTCCTCCCAGGTGTCGGACCAAGTGACGTCCCGCGGTTGGTTCCCATTGTAGGTTACAGTGTGAAAGCCGAACTTTCCATTGGTAGAGTGAGAAATACTGTCGCGGTGCATCTTTGCCAGGGCAGCGCAGAATTTTTGCACATCAGGCAGCTCTTCGATCATGTCGACGTAGTCGCTAAGGCAGAAGTGCACGTTTGGGTTCATCTTGTAGGTGCCGGCTCCTACTGGTCGGGGGACGAAATTTGGGGCGATACTATATAAAGCTTTAGCTGCTTCATACTCGCCGTGGACGAGACCATGGCCCATATCTCCTTCAGCGACTTTGAGGAAAAAGCTATGTGGTGTGCCATCCTCCAATAAAAGGTTCACTCGCGCGGTACGCGTCCAGAAGCTTGCGCCATGTGGTAAGGCCGAGTCCAATTTGGATCCTGGAGGGAAGTCTGAAATCACAAGGAGCAGCTTCAGCTAAAAGATCATCTGGAAGACACGCAAGTCTCTCTCGAATCAAGAATATGATGCGACTCTCTTGCAACCGGGATGGTGGAAACTTACACACCGCTACACTCTCGTCAATTTCCACTTTCTCCAACAAGTCCTGCACTTGTGGTGCAGGCACGCCGGTATCGTCAGAGATCGGGTCCATTCCTACTGTGTCTTAATAGGAAGCTTTCTGGCTCGGGGGATAAGGTGAGGATGTTCTCCAAAAGCACAATATTCGGGAGCCGTTCTCCCCTCTGCCCTAAATGTCTCTCCAGAAGTAGAGCCATGCTTCCTTGAAAAGGAATCGGTTGTCTACACTGCAAATGAGTTAGATAGAATTTGGAGAATCTCACTCTGAGCCAGTAAAATGCCACCACGACTGTTCATCATCTATCTTTTCTTACGACAACACGTTTCGGCACGAAACTTCCCCGCCCCTGGTTGAATTCCAAACAGTCCCTGGAAGGCCCATTCCTTATTGGAACAGGCGCCTGCAGCCAGCGCTCCAGAATTCAATGTCCGGGCGGCCCGCAGCGGGTCTTCGCAGAGCTTTGTTAACCGCGCACATGTTTCCAGCGCTACCAGGTACTTACATGCAATTCTCTATGGCTCTCACCGGTTTCAAGGATGCATCTTAAGCGCCCCGCTGTTGCATGTGCATGAGCTTACTGCCCTTCATGCTTAAAAGTCTCAGGTTCATACAGCTGCCTAGTCCCTATGGGTTCTGCTCGCCGGGGGGCCTAATGTTGCTGCAGCAGTGTTTGCCTTTTTACGATGTCCCACGTGGGCATGCGATACCCGGCGACCAGCGAAATTGTACCACGGCCAACCCCGTTCTCACCAGCGCTCGTATCTGGGCGCTATGGCTATTGTACTTTGCACTCCTACCTATCAGGTTGTGCACCAGAATCATGGCCCTTGTGGCTGGGCGCGAATGGTCTACACTTTAAGCACGGGATTCCAGGCCATCGTTCTAGCGCCAAACAAGTCGCGAGAATGACGTCTTCAGGCAGCCCCTTAGGTACGCTGGGGGCTTACCAGGGTAAAGCGTGCCGTGGCTGTACCTTCTCTACGATCGCAAAGACGACCGGCACACACATTTTCTGTCTAAACCTCGTGCTTCGAGCTGCTTGAAGATACCGCTTGCTGGGGGCCCGTACCTGCCATGCAGGCTATTGAGATTCTTGCATGAGCTTCTATGGATGTAGTGAGTCCAGATCCACACTTGAATACCCTGTCCCATGTCATAGTGAATGTGACTGACTTGGTTTGGACAAATGAACAGGATGGATCAGGGCCCAGAAGAAGATCTGATGTCTCCTTTCTGGAGCGGAAATTCAAAAACCTTGCCCTCCGACGGAATGCTTCAGATACTTCAGTTGAAATAGTTGGGGATCTGGGACTTAATCTACTCCATGAACCTTCCGAATGTCTAATCGACTTTATCTTTGTCCACGGACTACGCGGCGGGTCTCGCAAAACATGGAGCGCCTCAGCCAGTCAAGCTCACTTCTGGCCAAAGGAATGGCTACCAGCAGATTCCGATTTCCGACATGTCAGAATACATAGCTTTGGGTACAATTCGGATTGGCTCGACCGGCGAGAGAACCCTCTCGACGTTCACGACTTCGGACAGTCATTGATTGAGGAAATACAAAATAGTCCGAACATCAGACGTGACAAGAATACGCGGATTGTGTTCATAGGCCACAGCATGGGTGGTCTGGTCATCAAGAAAGCATGCATTCTGTCGCGAGAGAATCCATCATTCAATGAGCTTGGGACACGCATCCATTCTATATACTTTCTGGCCACCCCCCATCGAGGCTCGGACCTAGCACCGACATTAACAAGCTTGTTGAGAGCAACACCTACTGGTCATAAATCATTTGTTGGCAATCTGGAACGGGGTTCCGATGCCATTAATATACTCAATGATCAGTTTCGCCATGTTTGCAAAGGCATAGCCATCCACTCGTTCACAGAATCGGTCCCGACCAACTGGGGCATTGGATCGGGTCTGGTAGTTGACAAGCAGTCAGCCACTCTAGGTGCGTAGTCATTCCTTCCAATTCGAACCATTACTGAATACAGCAGGCTATCCTGATGAGCGGATTCAAGCACTTAATGCTGATCATCGAAACATTTGCAAATTTGACAATCCCAACGACACAAACTTTAGGACGCTGAGGAACCGTCTGGCATCAACAGTCGAGGAGATTGAAAGAGGCGGTGAGCACCCTTATTTCTAAGTTTGCCGTTGAGTCTAATCCAATCTTCAAGCATCGAAATCTAGGCGTCAGACACTTCGAGAAGAAATGCAAGCTCTCTCACGATACTTGAACGTTTCCGGCCCCCCGATAGACGAGCTCTCCTCTCTTGAGGACGCTCGATTACCTGGTTCGTGCGAGTGGTTGTCCAGCAAAAAGCCCTTCCTCGACTGGCAATTCAACGGTGGGTCTCAGAGATATTTCTGGCTCACTGGCCAGCCTGCCACTGGGAAATCGGTCATTACTGCCCATGTTATCGAATGTCTCGATGAAAATAGCAGCAGCTACTACTTTTTCGGACACCGGGATCATAATAGATCAAGTTTGAGCGCGCTTTTACTGTCCATTGCTTACCAGATGGCGCAGAAGAGCCGTGTCATACGCGAAAAGCTTTTGGAGCTTTCGCAAGATGATTCGCTGCTGGACAAAGATGACTATCGCGGCATCTGGCGGAGACTTTTCATTGGCGGTATCTTTCGTACAGATTTTGCTCACACGTGAGTGAGACTTTCTGATTTTGCAGCCCTATTCTGACTTGCTCGATCATAGACATTACTGGGTAATTGATGCATTAGACGAATGCGTTATAGCGGAAAAGCGGAGCTTTGAAAGCTTCTTCTCAATGTTGGCTAAGATAGACAGCAGCATTCCGCTTAAAGTGTTCATCAGCAGCCGCGCTTCGGCAGATCTAGAACGTCTATTCTCAACGCTACCCTTTTTGAATGTACACATCTCTCCGGACGACTCTACAGAGGATATCCGCATGTTCGCTGAGACTTACGCAGAAGACCTCCCAGCTGAAGATGAGCAGGCACGCCAGACCTTAGTCGAAACAATTATAAGGAAATCCGCCGGATGCTTCTTGTGGACTGTTCTGGTCATGCGACAGCTCCAGGACATATACACTTCACAGGAAATTGAAGAGGTCCTTAGCGAAGTGCCAGAGGAAATGGAAGCGTTGTACACACGAAATTTGCAAATGATGGCGACCAGAACTCGGACCAAAAAATTAGCACAGACTGTACTGACGTGGACTCTGTGTGCTACAAGGTCTCTGACGGTCGAAGAACTGAAAGATGCCATCCGATTGGACCTCAAAACTGTGGTTACCCGCGATCTGGAGCGGTCCATTTCGTCCCTTTGTGGCCAGTTCGTATTCGTGGACAAGAACAACAGGGTACAGATCGTTCACGAAACGGCTCGAACCTTTCTCCTGGATGCGAACCTGGATTCTGAATTTCGGGTGCACATATCTACGGGCAATCTTCAACTGGGTTTGACGTGCCTCGCATACTTGGCGAGTGATGAGATGGCATACTCGAGAAAACGCAGAGGTTCGGCCAGTGTTCCGCGTGAGCCACCCAAAAATGAGAGCGCACTCGGGAACTATGCCTGCTTGTCATTTTCAGACCACCTGGTGCGCTCAAGTTCGTCCTCTGACCCGCTCTTCCTGGCACTCACAAAATTTCTACGGACCAATATCCTAGTATGGATCGAAAGAATGGCCTATGAGGATAACCTGGGCTGTTTGATACGTACTGCAAAGCATTTCAAAGCATACCAAGCAAGGAGAGCAAAGCATGTCGCGCCATTGCAGGACGAAATTAGCGCCTGGGCTGCCGATCTCCCACGGCTAGTTACGGAATTCGGGCGCAATCTCTCAAAATATCCAGTGGCAATCCACGAATTGGTCCCTCCGCTATGTCCCCGTAGCTCGAGCATCTACCGCCAGTTTGGCACTGCGAAGACAGGTCTCCAGCTCCGAGGCCTGTCGAATCCAGATTGGGATGATCGGATATCTTCTTACTACTATTGCGATAGGACTGCAAGGTGCATTACCTGTCAAGACCAGTGGTATGCTGTGGGCCTTTCAGATGGCGTGATCCATGTGTATTGGACTTCTACCTGCCAAGAAGCAGTGCTTTTGCATCATGGAGAGCCCGTGAGAATTCTTCGCTTCGGCAATCTCGCTAAAGTGTTGGTCTCTGCCGGTCTCAGGTCAATCAAGATATGGGACGTCAGCACTGGATCGCAACTGTTAGAGCTCAAAATGAAGTCGGATCCTCTTGCGGTGGACTTCGATGACGACGACAAGCGACTTGTGGCAGCCACCAGGTCGAAAGAAATGTTTGAGTGGTCGACCAACGATGGCTCCATTGTTTCACACTGCAGTTGGCATCATAGCCTGCCCAGTGATTTCCGCCACATAATCTCGAGAGCGCCTTCTATTGTCGCAATCTCAACGGGGCACAAATTGATGGCAATTGTGTATCGAAGCATGCCACTGTGCTTGTGGGACCTTGAAGCGCATCAGCCGCTCGGTTTCTGCACCAAAGAGTCTGACGATGGTAGAGATACTTCCAACAATATAACGTCAGCTGTGTTCAATCCAGTTCAAGTCCTCAACTTACTCGCTGTGGCCTATTGGCATGGAGATGTCGCAATTTTTGATACACTCTCTAGGACTGTGAAATGCCACGCTCGAATAGATACACAAACACTAGCCGTCTCACCAGATGGGAAGACGCTCGCAGGGGGCGATTCTACTGGGCGAATCAAGCTGTTCGATTTCGAGACGTTGCAACCACTCTACCACGTTACCCTTTCGAGCGATGGAATTGCCGCGCTAGCTTTTACAAGTGACAGTTTGCGGCTCATGGATCTGCGTGGTGCTCAAGCCAATGTTTGGGAGCCATCTGCTCTCGTCAGAAAATGGGACTATGCCGACGACGACCGTAGCGAGTTTTCTAGCGATGCGACAGCGCCCATCAGCGAGGGACCAGGAATGAGCCCTGTCGATCAGCTGGGCGATATCACAGCCATGACAACCGCGTGCACGGACACTCTTGCTATATGTGGCAGGAATAGCGGCTCGATTGGTACATACGACCTTGGTTCCACCGAACCAGCATTTCAAGAACTCTACAAACACAAAGGCGGATTCATGGAAATTCTTACTCTGAATTGGAACGAAGCCCAGCAGATAATCGCCAGCGTGGATGTCTCGAGTCGTTTCAGAGTGATGCGTCTTTCCAAGGGCACTTCCAATCTTCTTACTGTCCTTGATGAGCTCCTAGATGCGCAACTTGGGTTTGGGCACCTAGTGAGCCAGATTTTGATCAGTCCAGACGGAAGTAGTCTCCTCGTTTCATCAGCAACAGCTGATTTTATGTGGTCTTTGCAAACTAAAGCACTTGTTGCTTCACGAGAAACCGAAACACGGAGAAGTTGGAGATGGTTCACGCATCCGCAGAACCCTACAGAAGTCTTGCTACTCGAAGGCTCAACCCTGCAATCTTTCTCCTGGGGAGCATCAGCCACATTTTCCAAAGTTGCAGAAGTTCGAATAGTATTGGGAGATCATGAAATCCTTGAGCTAGACAACATGATCGTCAACACGAATGGAAATAATCTCGTTCTGAAGCTTCTGAGAGAGGGTGGACCGAGGGGTTCTTTTCCTGTGTCCAGCATGAAGGAATCATCACTATATACTGTGGATCTGTCAGGACTCGGCGCTGGACAACAGTCCATTCTCCCATTGCCTCTCTTCCCAACGCAGGGCATCAAGAATAATCCGAACGTCGAAATCCTTCTCGGGATGGTGCCTGGGGCCTTTGGCGGTCGCCGCTTGATCTTCATCTCTGAGATGGGTTGGATTTGCTCGGTCGATTTTGATAAAGCTGCTCCTTATGAATCCTTTCAGCGTCACTTTTTCCTCCCCTTTGCGTGGCTAAGCACTCGTGCAACCATCATTTCTATGGTCACTGCAAGGAAAGATATCCTCTTTGTTCGCGGCCATGAGGTCGCAATTGTTAAGAAAGGCTTAGAGACTGCCGAAGTAATGCCGATACGTTGAGCCAGCCGGATCGAGAAGTGTTGTCAAACGCTGGTATAGAGCTAGAACTTAACTTTACTAGATAATGGGTATGGGGTCCTCCTGGCCCAGAAACCCTTTGATTCTTGCAGCCTTTCCTTGGCCATAGATTACCGACTGTTCAGCAGCTGGGTCAAAGGCTCAACAGAACGTGCCGGTGATGGTGGGTTCACTCAGCCCTAGTATCCATTCAATGGCCTGAAAATGGGCGGACTGCTCTTCAGGAGGAGAGGGAGGAATCTAGGGGTAGGCTATTTGGAGAAGGGGAGCTGCTGAGCTGCCTTGCACATCGCCGAGGCTTGATACTCAGGGGTTGAGGTTGAGTGATCCTGGTGGTCAGAAAATTCTTCGTAGAGGTGTGCTTGAGGTGATATAGTACACTGTCCAGCTGTCTACAGCAATGGCCCTACATGAAATAATCATTGTAGTATAACTACCTCAAGCCACCAACGTCCGCGTCGCGCTGGCGCCAGTGCTGTTTGGTCAATAGGAAGTGGGAGGGGTATAATATGCAGAAGCCGCAAATAGACGCATACTGTGGTCGCTGGTTGCCCGAATGGTAAGTGACCGCTGCTGCAATCATGAATTCAATGTCGTGGACGACGGCCCTCGCGCCATTCGACCCTGGAGAAACTATGGAAATCACCTAAGCCCGACCAGAACCGTCAAGTCCAAAGATCAGCATTTTGTAGGTGGAGAATCAAGACGGAAAAGGCTTTTAAAGACAGCATGTTGCCAGGAGTCGAAGTCGCTGGCACGGAATCTAGTCTTTAACTGACCGATCTCTCTCTTGGCTCATGTAGGCTTTGTAGCATTGTCCAACCCATCTCTCGCATGTTCTTGCAGCCATGTCGGGAAGCCTCTGATACCGCTATAGTTTCTCACATTTTCCGGCACATACAATTGTCCAGAACGTCCACTGAGCACCTGCTTGACGATTCTATCAGAGACTTCTGAAGGTGGTAAGACGTGCGTCTTCGATGCAATGAGAGACGCCTGCCAGTCCTTTACAAGAGGCGTTTGAGCCCACATGGGGTGCACGATGGAGGTCTGAATACAGCGACCATTCGGGCCGTATCGATGTTTGAGTTCTTGATTGAGACCTTTGGGGAGAGGATGTTAGCTTACAACACAAGAGATAATAAACAAAAGTATCAAAGATCTCGTTTGATGTACCTTCGTGCAGCGCCAGTACACCCGCCTTCGTTGCTGCGTAGTCCACAAGGCCGCAACAGCTGACGTAACTTGCCATACTTGCAATGCTGACAATGTGGCCCTTCTTCGCATCCAACATTGCTGGTAGGAACTCCTTGATTGTGATCCAATGGCTGAGGAGATTGACACGGAAAAGTTTCTCGAGGAATTCTTCAGATGTGTCGAGGATAGTGTGAGCCGTTGCGATGCCTGCGTTGTTGATCAGGATCGAGGGCGCGCCGACATCCCTGCGAATGGCTGCGGCAGTTTCAGAGACGGCCGACGAGGATGTGATGTCGCATTTATAGTAGCTGACGGAGTCGTCTAAGAGAACTAATCAGCACCCGTCAATCACGTAGTATAGGGGAAATGTCGACATACAGCTCTTGAGATCCTCAGGCAGGTCTGACACATCCAGTATAACGACCTTCATCTTCTCGGCGAGGCCCTTGACGGTCAGATAACCGAAGCCACTGCATCCTCCAGTCACCACTGCTATCTCCTTCTTAGTTCTCGCATCGAAGTCCCATGGAGCTCCTTGCTTGCGGAGACACCAGTGGTTCATCGCCCATGCTGTGAGGATATCATTGACCCTTGCCACAAGACCAAGTGCGAAGAGCCATTTAAGTGTCCTGACTACGTAGGCGAGACGGACGAGACTGCGTTCATGGTTGTCGGATGCGAAGAGCCTGAGGATGAGCTGTTGGAGTGGTTGGCGTAGCTTCTCTGGTCCTCTGGTCAGGATGAGAAGAAGTGGTCCAGTCAATGTGGGCTCGAATGCTGCTCGTTTGATAAGCCCAATGGCGGACGCGATGGTGGAGGACACCTCTGCCGCTGCCATTGTCAGTAGTGTGTCGTTGTTGACGGTAGGGAGCTCACAGGTGAGGAGGACCTACTGCCATGATCGAGGCGGGCACCAAAGTAGTTCCCTGCTACTGCGTGAGGTTCACACGAATGCCGTCAGCTTGAAAGGTGGAGAAGGAGGCCTGGACACTCTGGGGATCCTCGGTTCAACAATGGCCGCAACATTTCCCCGTATTCTCAATCCGAGTGAAAGGGCCGCCTAAACCAGCTCCAGTCAACCGCCGACCGCCGACCACTTGCCGCTTTTAATTTTGCGGAATTTTACCGTGCCTCTTGGCTATATATTCGTCACATCCCACCCCTTCACCAATGCTGCTAATGTACTCCCTGGCGCAGCCCGCCGTTGATATCCACCACGCCGCTTTGTCTTCTCTGCCTCAGGCCCTCCGACTGCGCCCAACGGGTCAGCATTCCTAGCTTCCCCGGGGCCCCACCGCGTTTCACCTCGGCTACATTAACCCAACGATTGGCTTACGACGACCTGTAATAACCACTTGCAATCTATCCCCAACTTTCAACTCTTAAAAACGTGAAAGAGCACAACCGGCGCACCGCATGTTCAATTGATGCCGGCATCCACGCGCGAGAGTCATTTGGTTTCTCCAATTTCAGCTCGAAATCCATCATAAACTACCGGTTTCGTAAGCGCAGACTTGGAATGCTAGATTGGGTAAAATCCTTATTCCCTTACCTGTACCCAACTCTCCGGATTGCGCTCCAAGTCCCGAACAACTAGACCGGATGCATCTCGTCCAATTCCATACCTCTCCAAGATCTCGTAGATCTCTTCCTTCTCGTCTTCAGGCTTATTTGCCACTTCGTCTTCCTCTCGCTTTCTCTCGGCGATGTACTGGTCCCTGTCCGTCGCTGCGGCGAGATAGGCACCGAGACCCATAGAGACAGAGCCACCGAAAAGCTTAGCGAGGCCACCGCTAATGACGAGTTTAGAGGAGCCGAAACTAGTTTTCATATGCTTTAGCAAGGTGTAATCAACAGCGGTAGATGTCCGCCATATACGACGACAGGCCGGCAGTCAATGCAAAGGGAACGGTCAAGCCGTCAGCAAAGCCAATGATAATATCCCGGATAACATTGCTAAGGTCGGAATGATGTTCAAGGTGTACTTGTTAGCGCCTTGACCTCGAAGATCTCAATAGCGGGCGGCGTTCTGGTGTTGGCTCTGCCATGGGTAGACGTCAGGAAGAGGTGGACAGGACTTTCCAGATGCGGGGCGGTTTACACAACAGCAATTTGAACAGGTGAGGCTACAGTTCCACGCTAGGCAATACCCTCTCAAGCGTCAGAGAGCTAGAAATGTAGGCAATCAATAGGGGAACTGTTGGATAAGTCTATCTCCCTTGCCAGCACGGGAAGATTACCTATTAGCGCCGCAGGGATTGTAAGCAGGATTTCATAACTGTAAATTTGTGGTACATTCAATCACAGCACCAAAATCATGCGCATCTCGAAGCACGCCAATAAGGAACCACCAGTGCCGATAGAGGACCCGCTGGGTGTGAGCCTCCACCTGCAGGCCGCTCCTCACCACTTCCGACCTACACTTTCAACTTGCACCTACCCTCCCCTCCTCAGCCCTCGGTGCTCTCATAGAGGATTTATTTTGGCTCCTCGGCTTCTCTTCGCAGAATGAACTTCTCTCGCTCTACCCTGTACGCCGTGGCTCGCAGTATACGCCGGACTCGGGTCCTAGCTGGCATTTGTGCTGGCCTCTCTTTTGGAGTCTGAGTGTCTTCTTTCTTGCTAAATCTAGGGCTCAAGCCATGAACGCGCCATCATGGTAACCTCGTCCTATCCTTCCGGAACGACTCGGGGCAGGTAGGTTTGACAGGGAATTCCGACCACAGATAGATTCGGCTATTGGTGTTAGTAAGGTGGAATGTAGCTTAAACCCAAAACTGAGGATCTGAAAGGCTCCAACATGCGTGTGAGGCTAAGGTCTATGGAGCAGAAATTGGAGGATCGGAGGTCGTATTTCTCCTAGGGAGAGAGGGGAGACAGGAGCAGAAAGACAACGCTGAGAGTGATGGCCGCCATGTCATTGAGCTGAGGAACCCGGGCAGCGTATGGTTGATCTTTCGAGCGATCTATCCCTCCCTCCTCTCCCGCGGACAGAGGTATGATGCACACGTAAGTACAGATACAGTTCGGCTGACAATAAGAGGCGGAATGAACGTATCTATGAGTATGAGCGCAGAGTATGTTCAGCAGATTATTGTCGGACTTCTGTGTGATGGAGCTCTTTAAGTACATGAAGATTTGCCCAAGACGTGGCACGCGGCCAAGGCCCACGTAGCACACTGTCGTCACTAGGCGCCTCTAGGCGCCTCCAGGCACACCTTGGCCCCAGTAGGAATTGTTAGGCTCCAGTCTGACAGGTACTTCTACCAACAATAGAGAAAATCGGACTACATGGGACCGCGGTCAGAACTAAGAAGGTAGAGTCGAATATTCGGCCCAGACATCTCCGACATGTTTGCCTTTGTGCCTCATGGTGAAATGCAATGCGGCTGGCCCAAGCTCGATACCCAGCTCATACTTTGTCTCTGTAGTGGGACTCCATATTTGATACAACAGCTTGTAAAACGGCAGCTTCGTTTTGAGTTGGCAGAGCGTTCTGACGTCTTCTTTCGGTTAGATTACACAACATATTTCGTAGGACAATTGGGTAGAGAGGGTCTTACCGGAAGTTTTCCATGGCGGTGGATCGTTCCGGTCGGAGATAAATAACTCGAAGGAAGCGTGTACGTTCCGTGCTAGTGGTTGAATCTTTCTGATATCGGAAAGCGGCACCACGACGGTCTCACCAGTATTTATGGATTGTCCCTATCAAAATTAGCATTTATACCGAGTACCCAAAATGAAATCGAGTACCCGCTTCAAGAGCCAGCGGATCTGCCGGACAACCGACATTCTCAGATTGCTATCCCAATCTTTGTCTTCGGGAGCATGCTGCGTTGCGTTGAATTGTTCGACGACCTGCACACCATAGCTATGTCTAATACGCCGTGTAGTGATGGTACTGATCCCTGGGCTCATAGATGGGTGTGGTGGACTCAAGAACAAACGTGATTCTTGGGAATCTTGAGAAGTCTGTGATGAGGTATCCGATGGAGACCCGCTCTCATCGGACGCTTGTTCGAGCCCCCATAGCACAGCGCCCTGAGACACCGCCGACCACCTGATGTTGTTAGCTGAGAGCAACACATTGGACACAGATGAATGTACGCGTTAGGAGCTGTTAAGATGGCTATTCCGGAGTCTTTGTGTGCTGCTTCCAACCGACCAAGCAGGTATTTGTTGCTCCCAAAACCCCCTACCAATATTATGGCCTAAATCTTAGCTTCAACCCACACCGGTCAAAGACGAACTCACCTTGACCCCTCCATTGACCTGCCTGATCTGCTCCTGTACCAATTCTTCTATTTTGAGATATACAGGATCGAATATCGCCTGCAACGCGGTTCTGCCAGGACTTCTCATTAGGGATCTTCTTGTCAAGTTAGTAGGTCAGACTACCGTTCAAGTTTGATTGTCCCATCGATGATTCCATGCACGCGGTCATCCTTCACGCCCCTAAGTTCCACTGAGTACTCCTCATCATCACCATCCTCTTCGCTTCCAAAGAGGCGTTTTATCCTGTCGAAATCGTTGTTGATCATCTTGCGTTTCGCCGTAGGCGTCAATGTCTTGTATTGCTCCGATCCCGTTAACATCACAATATAGTGTTGAAACGCTATATCCAAGTATACAGAACCACATAGCTCGCCTTCTTGGTCAATAATTTGGTAAAATTGGATGTTGGGAGTCTTACCATCGCCCGTAGCACTTTCCTTTACCGAGAAAGGACGAAGACTGGTGGCCTCATAGGTGATAAGGTCCTGTGTAATCTCAGTTATTTGCCGTACGAAGCGCAATTCGCGACTTACAACAGTTGCCCCACCCGCATCGCAAATAATAAAACGCTCTCCTACCTGCTTTAGTCAGTAGACATTTAGGCAACTTTGCTACGCTCTCCTGTACCTGTATGTCATTCTCGTCGGCCCTCTTCCGAAGAACATAAAGTGCAGCGGCCTCTGGCTCTGATATACAGGTAACATTCTGCGGTAAGCCAGCTGCTTTTCCGGCGGACAGAACGCGCTCTTTGGCCTCATCGGACCAAATAGCTGGGACAGTCAGAAAGACTTGAAGATCGTATCTGCTCGTGTAACCAGAGCCTTTGAATGCAATGATGTCGGCATCCGTGTACTGCCACAGGAATCGTAAATAGTCCGCAACAACTTCGTCCGCTTTCTTGTTCAGCCGTTGCAGCAGTTCGTTTGATTTCTCGACAAGGGCAACTTTTTCAGCAAACCTAGGAGATGTTTCGAGAAGGACTTTGATCCACTTGAGTGCGTTGTCGTCCGATTCGGCTCTATATCCCCACCGATGTGGTTTTCCATTCTCGTAGCAAATGGACGACGGTACCTTTTCGATATTTGGAAGCCGGTATTCTGGGTGGCGCCAATCGGTAATGAGGCGAATGTCTTTGGTACCCAAGTTTACCGCCCAAGACACCCCTGAGTGACTTTCCCAACGTGTCAGCCAGCAGTCGGTAGTCAAGAGGAGGATAAGTTTCGTCGTCAAAGCGATAGAGCAACTCACGTTGTCCCAAAGTCAATGCCCACAATCAGCGCTGGTTTGGACATGATTTTTTTGGGTGCCGGACCAGAGATCTTTCAGCCTTGTCAGGTGAGGGGCGCTGAATGCAAGTAGTGGATAACTCCGGATTGGAGTAGCAGCTCTACGACTGACTTGAATAGACTGATGCACAGCATGAAACGACGGTCAGTGGCATTTGGGCAATGAGGCGAGGGCCAACTCATCAGGCACCACGACTGAAGGGCAAGCCTGAAATTCGGTAAATGCTTAGGCCGGACTCCAGAAACTGTCGCAAACGAGGAGCAGTGATAGCCGAGCTAGCCACAACAAGGATCGGGCAAACTCATCCCCCGCAACTACCGCCCGGTTCACGTCCCAGGGCTTCAACCTATCTTTGCAGACTTCGGTTAAACGGCTTCGGTAACTAAACCATTGTAGTGCTCGTTGTCACTTTCCGTCTTGAATCCAAAGGTAGCCATGTAAGGGCTCCAATTATCGGAACCATGACACCGCTGTCGCGATAATCTGAGTGACAGGGTTGATGCAATACGTGGCCATATGTCGAGGAACTGTGGGTGACGTGGCCCCACTAAAGAATCACAGCCTGACTGGTGCGGACCCCCCAGTCTCGTCAGGGTATCTGAGTCTGACTGAAGAAGCTGCATTAGCTTGACAGCGAAGAATCTGTCCACGTGCGCCGAAGCTGGTCAACAAGAGGGCCCATCACCGTATTTTACTTTGTACAGATTCGCGTAATCCAGCCGTAGGCTTTGGGCGATTGAGGCTGAAAATGGTGCCTCTATGGGACCCACCATTCCTTCGATTTTGTAGAAACTGCTACCGATTCTACCGTATCTGGATGAGAATAGCTGATAGTCGCTAACATACCTGCCACGGGGGGAACTACCAAGATTGCTTCGCACAGAGCCCTTGGCAAAATGGCCGAAAGTGGTCGACCAGACATGATTCTCGTTATGGGTGTCACAGGTTCTGGCAAGAGTTATTTCTGCAACTCAGTAGCGGGTACAAAGGAAGCTCGGGAGGGAAGTGATTTGACGTCTTGTAAGCTTCCCTTGGCTCGAGTCGTGTGACACGCACTGTTGCAAGCAGCGTCGCAAGAGGCTGATTCCATCTCCTCAGGTACAACAGGCTGTCAGGCAGTGGTTGCATCAGCTGGGGGTACAAAGGTCATGCTCGTTGACACACCAGGTTTTGACGATCCCAATAAGTCAGATAGTGAGATATTGAAGCAGATCTCAACAGTGCTGGCGGTACAGTACAAGCTCGGATTTAATCTGAAAGGCGTGATCTATTTGTACCGAATATCTGATATACGGCACACGGGAGGTGCATCGAGCGCTTTGTCTCTCTTCAACAAGATATGCGGGGATCATGCATTCAAGAACGTTATTCTCACAACCACCCGGTGGGAGCAGGTAACAGAGACCGTAGGAGCGAAACGTGAGGCAGAGCTTCGACAGGGCTTCTGGAAGCACATGCTCACCCTTGGCGCGACTATGACTCGATATAGGGGCGATCGCGCCTCTGCTCTTGCCATAGTCAGCAATGTTCTTAAAATTGCTGGAAAGAATGCGGTGGTGCTTGACCTGCAACGAGAAATGGTGGAAGAGAATAAAGCATTGAAGGATACGTCTGCTGGCTCCTTCGTCAACGACGATCTGCGTGCTGTGAGAATGAAGCATGAAGAAGAGCTCGCCGCATTGGAGATTGTGAGAAATGGTCTGGATAACACGGACCGCAGGGGGATGCAGAGCACCATGGAGGGAATCGAGAGCGAGAAACAGAAAGTAGCATTTGCGAAGAAAGAGCAAGACAAACTTGGATGGAACATTGCAGAAGTGCAAGCCGAAATTAGTAAAGAAGCCACAGAGTCGAAACGAAACCGGTCCGGCGTTGCAGCCATGATTTCGGCGGCGGTTGATGTTCTGGCTCGGTTTTTCCATCTAGGTCCGGCAGCTAAGGCAGAGTTCACGCTATGGTTCTCAGACTTTTCGCTTTCCGACTTTGTCAGCAACATCTTCTCATCTTAGGCCGCGCGGTCGCTTTGAGAGTTTGATGTACTATTCTCACTTCCTCGCGTTACGACGTTGAGTGGACAAAACGCGATGTATTATTTCAGGAAGATATAGCGAACCTAAATCCGCTCTCCTCGTCATTTGATCGTGTAAGCCACATATTCAAAGACATGTAATTGCGTCCGCCAGTGGCTGTATTCTTAGCAGGAATCGAAAGGTACCCCCAAGGGCTAATTATCGATGCGATTACTTGTCGGTTTCAATACGTTACGCCGTACTGGCGCCCGTAGCCTTGCCCGCTAATGGAGTATTTCTGATCGCCAAGCGAAGGGCCACGTTGACGTGACCCGGGCGGTGTCCCCGCTGGCTTCTGCCGACTTCGAACGAGGTGAAGCACCTGAAGCTCTAGGCAAACCTTCCGGCTCGTCAGCATAGTTTCACTACTCATTCACACGGGGAACATTCGATCAGGGAAAGTCAAGCCGCCGACACGCAACAAATTCGTTGATCAAGATGGAATCAGAAGAAGAGCCGAACAGGTTGAATCGAGGACACGTGTGGCCTCAGCATTCGATCCATGGTCGCTTTAGAAACGATCCTCGTTCGTCGTACCCCGTTGCTGAACCGGAACGAAAGACGGGAGACAGAATCAGGGGCAGTAGATCACTTGTGTGTGTGTGTGTGCCATGTGACTAGCTAACAAGAGACAGAAGATAGAAGCTCTCGTCCAATACAGCTTAACGAGCCCAGAAGACGAGAAAATACGATTGCCAGAGGATTTAGAAGACTAGTTGGGGGTGAGACTGCAGCCGATCGGCAGGAGAAGGGGATATCCTGGTCACGGGATAGTACTGAAAATAGCAATGCAGAAGATGGTGGACTGGGCTTTCCAGCTGGAGAGGAGAGGGGCCAGTTGGGGTTGGACTTTCCGATTGCTGGATATCAAGAGGTAGATCGGACTATAGTTGGAAGTTTTGAAGATATCTATGCTAAGCTGAGGACTTGGTCTACCTTTTTTGCGACAGAGCAAAAGATATCGAAAATGAAGCCAAGCTTGTTGGACTTCATCCGAGCAACCGTGTCACAAGACCAGTCTGACATGAAACGTCTGATTTACGACAGGAGAAACCGGCGATATTTAGTCGAAGCGCGTGCCAGCTCTGTGATTTTCTCTCGCATATTCGAGGGCTTCGATCACGAGAGCAAGGCACCATCATCGCCCGTGGATCTTTGGATGCCCCGTGAGATGGCATCTAGCGTTCATTTGATTGAAACTACTCTCAACGACAACGGTGAGTGATGCTTTCGTACACGACTGTTAAGGAAACATGTGCCGCTGACCGCTTGCATCCGCAGATCGGGGAATCATCTCGACCCGGGAGCTGAACGAATGGCGTGCTTTGTCGATCAGATTGCTTTCGCGCATGTGCACCGATGCTTCGAGCAAGGAACTTGTCAAAGAAAATACTCAAGATGTGTCTAAAGAGATAATGGAGTCCTTGGACTTCTGGTATCCAGCAGAACAATTCGAGGGTATCCAAACGAGCTTGGCACGTGTGGTAAAAGCCTCGATAGACTTGTCGCGGCTCCTTCGCCAACAAAGAGCATATTGGTCGGTGACGTACAGGCATGGGGCCAACGTTGATCATTCGGACAGCTTCGACACAGAAGCAATGACAGAGGTCGATGCGGACGACATTGAGGAAGAAAGTGGGCCTGCGGAGGACGGCAAACACAATATAACTCCTGTCCAACCGAAGAGGGCGCGATTCAACGTATTCCCTGGCTTGTTCAAGCAAGGAAACGCGGACGGACTCCATTACGAGATTAAACAATGCTATGCCAAGATAAGAGTCAAGTCTTTCTGAAAACATTTGGGGGAAAAGTGGCCGATATGTGGAAAGAGGCCTCTACCAGCGTCGTCACAGTGGTCTCAACACGCCGGCCGAAAAGCCTGGCCTGGTGTGCCTGTGTGTGCGGAGGCTAAACCCGAGGAATCCGCCACGCTGCTTTAGCGAGGAATGGTCATTATATACCGGGGGTAATAGGGCCCAAGCGCTAAGTTCATGAATATGTATCTCATGAATGGGTGTCTAATAGGCGTGTATCTTACAGGCGTGCCCCTCATGGGCGTGTACCTCATAAATGTGCATCTTATAAGCATGCACCTCGTGGGCATGCATCTCACGGGCGTGCATCTCACGGGTATGCGCCCCATAGGCGTGTATCTCACGGGCGTGTGCCTCATAGGCGTGAATCTCAGGCGTAAACCTCATAGGCGTGTACCTTTCGATCGTATGAACAGGGTTCTCACGATAACTTATACCCAAAAGCCAGACGATCCACCAGCGCCACCCCCTTACCTATGTGGGCTATAGAAGGTTCTGGTATGGTCCCCTGACCAAACATGGCAGGTGATTTCCGTGACACTTTTTTTGGGCCAGGTATGCGTAATCTCGTTCCCAAATATCTTCTGCAATTCAACAACATGACCTCAACCCAGGGTTGGAGCTTGCCAACCCAGGTGCTATCGAAAATGTCGCGCCTCTGCGTGGGATTAAGGAAAGTGGCGGCGGCATAGGTCTGATGGCTTTCATCTGTCAGCTGGTAACATTTGATCATTTTAGACCACGCATTATTGACACACTCCTAGAGATGAGGTTCTGACTGCGGAGTCCTGGATTTCAGTTCCTCTTGATGCCTAAGAAGGTTCCATAGCATAGAGCTTCCCAAATGGTCCCATGATGGCCTAACTTAGCTTTGTCATGGAGGCGCCGAGATTGAGTCCAAAAGACCTCAAGATTCTGCGCCAGCCCTTTTAACGCATCAGAGTCCTCTGGTAGCAAATAAAACCAGCTCATTTCATTCCGATGAGTCTCAGAAAAGACACTGACCTTTGCTTGAAGCTGAATAGCTTTGGAGATGGATTTATTGGCAGAATTCCAGCGAGTTTCGTTGTCGAACACACGAAGCCCGCGCGGCTGAGGAAGAGAAGACAAAGCGGCGTGGTGGATCTCGACGGTAGCCTGGGACGGAGCTGCATTAGCAACGTTGGCGAGGACGTGGGATGAGACGAATATATACACCAAAGGGACAGCAAGCTCCGTGAAATAAAAGCGGCGAGCGGTTGGCGCTTGACTGGAACTGGTTTCGGCGCCCTTTTCACTCGGATTGAGAATACGGAGCAGTGTTCGTGCGGAGCCGGCAAGAGTGACGTATGTCAAGGACCATACAAAACGGAGCTGCCCGTTAACATCCTCAGGCTGGTGGTCTGTAGTGCAAGCCACATAGGCCTACCTAGACAGGCCGGACCAAAAAGCCCGCCTAGCCTACACCCCAGGCCCGGGCCTGCGACTAGGTAGTGAGGATCACTGCGCCTAGGAACATCAAAGCCGGGTGGATCACACCGGACTTTTCCCCTTCAACCCAGATAGAGTACTCAGAGATATCCAGAAGCCACTCGCCGAACTAACCGTTCCGAAAGCCACTGAGGTGAAGGTGTAGTCATGTCCGGAAGGCGAAGTGCTCCAGACGCCAGTGACAACAGAGGCTCTTATGTCGCTGCGTAACCTGATCGAACAGGATGCTCATGTGCTTGATGAGACGAGCGAACGGCGCCTGTAGAAGTTCGCTAACGCCACCCAAATATCCTTTGCCGAGTGTGCCCTCCTTCAGGATGAAAATCGACTCTTGTTCAAACAGAACGACGAAGCCAAACGTCACAAATTAACCAAGTCAACGGTAGTAGGGAAAGCGAAAGTGATGAACTACGAGGACATTGCCGAGACACAGGGGAAGCGTGCCGCAAAAGAAGCTGCGAAGGAAATCGCGGCAGCCTCAGGAAAACGTGGTCGGAAACGCAAAAGCCCTGCACCAGAGCCAGGTGCGCCAGAGTTAAAGGCCAGAGTGGGGCGGATGAGCGAAGCACAGGTTGCGGAGAGTGAGATTGCCGCACGAGGAATGGAGAATCATTGCTCTGTTCTTCAGTTCAGAACGGTTTCTTGAGGCAGGCTCGCGCGGGCTTCGCGACCTGTCACTGTATAGTAGAGAGTTAGTCTTCGTCGCACTTTCGGCGCAATCGAAGGGAATGAACGCAATCAATCATCTCCTGCGAGGTGTCGTGGCCTGTTGATGTTTCCTTCGCTGTTAGGTGAACGCTTCCTTTGCAAGTTGTGGATTGCAGACAATATCGGACCCCTTGCCGCCCTCATCCTCCGCCTCGCGCGAGCTGGGTGAGCCATCACCCACCCCAGGTGAGCCGCCTCACCCTCGTTCATCCATGCTTACTTACCCTCACCGGCCTTCGCCCACCGCCGTCTGCTCGACCAATCGATTCCGGCTGCACATATAAAGTTAATCACCAGCTTGGTACTGTCGGCGTATTTCGGTACCGCCAGCTGAGAGCATTGGGCAATTCGGCTGACCAGCTACTTGAACGATTTAGGTTGTGATTTAGATTGTGATTTTGCCTCAGCTGCCTTATAACTAGAACGCAGGATTGCCATGGTGAGATGTTCGAGATGGGGTTAAATGGCCTCTTAAAAGAGATGGACGAAGGCGATGAGAGAGAAGTCATCTTATCCTGCAGAGGGTTTGTTGTCTTGATATAGGTCGGCCTACGAGGTCGTTGCTGGGGACTGAAAATCGAAGGGAGAGAAGGAGAGGGCAATCAGGTCCAAAACGAGCCCCCTTTTACAAAGCCCAAATTTAGCGCCAGGTTCTGAATTAGACCCTCGTCTAGCGTGGGTGTAAAGGGAGCAGAAAGCAGCAACAAACGAGGCCAAATTTGGCGCCCATTTCACTCAGATTGTTAGATTCTCCGCAATTTGAATTTCCAGGGGAATTTGCAGTGGCTGATGCTCATGTGGCTTGTGCTTCGTTGCAGCTTCAAACGAGCCCACGTTTCTCTAAATCAACCCAAGCACTGACCGCAGTCTTGACTCATTCAGATCAAAGGTTGCTCAGCCAGGCGCTCATTGCGCCGCTGTTTATGAACATGCTAAGTCCAATTGCCTTTGACAGAGACAGCAACGCATGCCCGGGGCTTGTCACATCGGCCCTTCGGGTCCTTGAGCGAGATATCTGCCATTTGCTTTCAGCATCTCACAGCTAGATCATTTATCTTTCTCCCAGACCAATGAAACCAAAGCACCTTATACAGCCTTCGCCGTCATGGTTTGCCGCTCGTTTCATTAGCTGTGGCTAAATTCAGAAGTGGATCTTTTACACCTCGTTTCAGGTTTCTAGCCTCCTTGATCCCTCAACTTCCAAAATGTACTCCATGAAAGGTTCTCTCAGATTACTCATTCGTTCGTTCGACCAAGTGCTCCTCGCCCAATGTCCATCAGAACCCTGAGGCGTCCTCGTTCCAATTCGCCTTACCTCGTTCTGCAATAGTTGAATTGTAACATGAACGCAGCTTATTCGAGCCTCGAGCAAGATGCTGTCTCGAGGAATCCATCCGACAACAGTGCAGAACTTGTGAGAGGCACTCCTATTCAATCCGTTCATTCCCAATCCCAGAACTTTCTTCACGAAAGCAACAACAATCATGCCGGCTATAGGCCAATCGCGCAAGGCCAAACCATCTCCCCATTTCCGCAGCGCAGGCGGAGGAGGAAATGGCGATCCATCGCCAACCATTGCAATGCATGTTGTTGTGTCTCTGGTATCTTAGTGGCGCTGATCATCCTCCCGCTGTTTGGTGTGACTTATAACTACATTGGTGGCGATGTTCCCACATTTGGCTTCTGCGAGCCAAATGGTAATTTCAACACTGGTCTCGAGCCTGTATCCGTCTGGTCACCATCCGCAGCCTTCCAGATAACTCTTGGTTTTGGATCTATGAGCTTTTCGACGGCAAAATTCATTGACATCATATGGGATGTTGTAGGTGGATCAAATGGGTTCGTCGTGACGGTCTTCTGACGGCGTATAGATTATCGGCCGTGGTTTCCAAGCAATATTAGCTTTCATCATGTACCGCGCTTTTACGAAATGTCTTACACGGATGATGGAACGCTCTCCTGTCTCGTTCAAGACCTTTGAATCCATCACCTTGCAGGACTCGTCAGTATGGGCACTAGCCAATTTGATCAAGGATTATTCTACCAACAGTGGCGTACGAGCAAAGCTTTCTGTGTCTTGGATGATCCTTGCGTTGTCATATGTGCTCGGGTTTCCTACACTCATGAGTGCCATGACTGGATACAGTGGTAGGTCCTGGCACTTCCAAGGCCCCAATGGCCTCCCCAGCCCAAGGTGACTAATTATGGATCTGTTCCAGCAACCAGCCAGCCCTATCCAAACTCCAGATGGCAGTCAGGTTCATTGGTCATCGTTTCGACTCGTAAACTACATCATTCACGATGGCTGGCGTGTTGGCCTAACCGGGGACTATATTGTGAAAGCTGTTTCAAGAGATGAGCTGTGTATGGTTGCCTCAATCCCTTTACATCCACTGCTTAGTTCCTTCCATCTGTTCCATGACACTGACAGACTTCCAAGCCGATCCTTCGAACTACTGGGACTCGAACTTCTGCATCAATGGCGATCCCGAGTACTATACATCTTCACCACTACCTGCATATCGGGAACTCACCCAGAAATGCCTGCTGACGTTGGGAGTCACCCAGTGTAAGCTCTATCCGTGCCGTTTGAGAACAACCCTCTGCACAATCCAGTTGATACAGACCTCGTTTCTCAAGCCTGTTGGACTATCAAACGACTCCTCATCCTCTGTTGTTGTTCAGTGCTGCCATTGCTAATAGTTTAATCATCTTTACAGACGTCTACACGTACGGGTTTAACGGGACAAACTCTACATCGTCCATTTTCTCCCCGAACAATATCAGCATTTTCTCCCCGAACAATGGCAGCATTTTCTCCACGAACAATGGCACCATATTCAATCTCACATCCCCCACCTTGAACATCTCCGCCTTCTACATCTCAGCCTTGGACATCTTTTCCTTCCCCAATGCCCTCATCGTGTCTGGCAGCAGCGCCAATAGCAACATCGCCGCTACCGAGGCTCTCAGCTACCCGTCCCTCGCTCGTTTCGCGCGCATCGACCAACCCGACAACCGCACCTACGACATCCCGTACATCAGGAACAATGGGCATTGTCTGCCACAGAACACTTACCAATGGGGCTTTTCGTTCCTGCTACTGTTTATTGCGTTGCTGTTCTCAACACTGTGGGCGCTCGGAATGTGGACTATGTGGCTAGATGCGTACTACAATTCAAAGATTGATGCGGTGGGAGAAAGGGACATGGGAAGTTGGAGGGCTGTGATGGATCTGGCGGAAGCTATCGCAGCTAGCCTTAATAGCGATGGCATACGCGGTCAGGACCCAGTCGCCAACATATTTGCTGGAACGAAGGAAATGGGAAATGGAGAGATTAGGAGACGCATCAGAAAGGGATCCAAGCGCGGGGAGATCGGGTATGTGAATCTCGTTTGCTCCGACAAGGCGATCATCACTCGGTCAGTGCGATTGAGAATCTGGCTCGAGAGGAGGAGATGGGGTTGTTGGTTGCTGAGGTGGAGGCGCTGGGTTATCGCCGCCACGATTGTGGTCGTGCTTCTTATTGGAGTGGTAATTCCGGTCTCGATCTCCGCTGTTAGATGGTATTGAGGTGTTCATTGCATTTACGGAGGCATTCCTTTTGGACTACCAAATGAAAGGCGGCGGTTTACTTGACAGCTGGCTTTTCTTCCTTGTCAATGAGGCGAGTGAGGAGGTCAGCGGACGACCCCCGGAACCAATCTCTGAGAACTCAAAAGTCCTCGATTGATTTCCTTGCCAACGACACCGTTCTACCCATCACACAACGCTACGGTCTCCGCAAACCAGCCAAGCCACTCAGCTTCCAACAAGAACAGGCGCCCGAAGTCCGCCGGAGGGCAGTGCCAATGCTGGAGAAGAAAACGAAGCACCCAGAGTTCCTTCCTGCACCCACCACCGTATGTCGAGGACCCATATTTCAAGTTCAGATCCGCCTGGTCGAGGGTGAGGATCCAGAAATCCGCGATCTCGCAACCCACGCTCTCTAAAGAGCACTCTGAAATATCTCTTCCACGGCCGAACATTTACTCTAGGACACTATCCTTTGAGTATACATGACAGACACGACGGCCATTCCTGCAGAAATGAAAACCACCTACGCAAGCGTTCTACCACTTGCTAAGGCAGTAGCAGGGCGACTCGACACTCTGCGCGAATTCTCAATATGCTTTGGAAAGGCACTAGTTTGCCCTTTGTCCCGGCATAAGATTGTACAAGCACATATGGACAGAGGACAACAAAATTCGCGACGCATAAGTATGGACATGATAAAAAGATAGGACTTATGCCAAAAATCCATACGAAACTGCCAATATGTCGGCTTTATCATCATTGTCGATCGCTTCGTAGAGTTCATACTGGCCTGTCTGATTTTGTCCATCATTCACAGATAGACAGGATTCTGGTGTTATACAACATGAAAAGCCCAAAGTGGCGTAATCGAAACCCATCCCAATCCCTGAAGTAACAAACTTTTGTGACCCATACTCTCACAGATAATCCCAAACTCCCAAGAAGATCCATAAAAGGATCAATTGCCGAACCCTGGTGCGGTGCCGGGGTTCCCACTCGCTAATCTCTGGATCTCGCAGCATCGTTGCTCATTTCCTCTCCTTGGGTCTAGCTAGCATATTCAACCGACTTAGACTCAAGATACCCTTCCCCTTTTCCTTCCTGTCCTTGGCATTCTTCGCAGCTGCCTCACGCGCCGCATTCGGTTTTGGCTTCTTGGTTTCCACTTTCAAAATCTCCTCAGGCTCCCACTTCGCAACCCTAGCTCTCTTTCCTCCTCTCTTCAGGCCCTCATCTTCTTCCTTCTCGGCTGCAAAGCCATTGTCACCTTCGTCCCATTCGCCAGGTGCTTGTGGCATGACGCTGAACTTCCTATTCTCCTTAGCATCTTCATTGTTGTCACGAAGATCATCCGCTTTGTCCGATTCACGTCTACGCTTCTTGCCTAGCAGGCCATGCGGGACTGTTTTGATTGTGTCCTCGAATGGCTGCACCAATTCGGTCACACCCGAGGTACGTACGCGGCGAATGGTTGATGAAGACGGTTTGGCCAGACTGTTGTTGCTAGGCGAACGAATGACAACGTTGGCATGAGCTGCTAGATTAGTCTGATTGACCTTGGTATTTACATCAGTCAGCGTCACGGGAGCTTTTGAACGGGAAGGGTGCTCGAGCGTCGTAAAAATGGACTTGAATTCCTTGCTCTCGCGACGATTGTGCTGCTTAGCCTTTTCGGAGAAAGTGTTGACGCTCGGTTCAAAAATCATCGATGTTGCTGAAGACGAGGGCGGAAGTGTTGGGTAGGTGACTTCAATCTCGGCGTCTTCCCATGCCTCACTGTCACCGCTGCCATCGTCATCGATCGTATAAGCAGCAGGGTCATAGAGATCGAGTGGTGTGGTTGGTGTAGATCCAGCTCCTGCATGCGGCAGCTTGCTTGCGCTTGGAGTGGTGGCAGCAAGCTTGACCGCGTAGCGGGATTTGGTGCTTGGTGTGAAGTCAACCTTCTTTACTGATTCAGAGCCTGTGAGGGTTGTGTTGGCACGTTTCGGAGTTCCAAAGGCTTGGTCGAGAGTTGATGCCGGCGTTGGCTTGCTTGAGAGGGCGCGAGATGAACGAAGAATAGATTTGAGACCGGCAAAGGTTGGAAGTCTCGAAGCCAACCCACCAGTCTTTGGTGCAGCGGTTTGAAGGTCCTTAATTGATGATGAACGGGTGAGAGTGTCGTTAGGTTGGGAACGCGCTGCTTCGGAGGTCGGGAGTGGGGGTAATGGTCGCATGTAGTTCGTGCTCTCCGGTCGTGGAAGCTTTGAAGCTGGGATGGTAGAGACGGCACCTGGCGTAGCAGCAGCAAAAGCCTGTGCTGATTCCGAGCGCACTGCTTCGAAAACGCCCTTCAGCGATCTGACACTATTAGATCGAGGGAGTGTCGATTTCTTTCCTGGTGATGGCGCTGGTATCTTGTTAGAGGCAGAGCGAGCCAGAGAAGCTTTGGTAGGAGAGAAAACACTAGCAGAGAGTGTGGGCTTCGCACGAGGCAAGGCGGACGGTCTTAGTGAGCTCTTAAACGCGTTAGTAGAGGCAGGCCTCTCGCTGGATACGTCGCCAAACTCAGACTGTCGCATGCGCTTCGCAGAATTCGTGTGCTCCAACCTATAAGGGGCGACCTCTGCAGCCGTAGTGGCTTTGAAAGGACTTGCGCTGGCTCGCTGCATAAAGGGGGGAGCTGGCCTGCCAGGCGTGCCTTTGCCAGCAGTTCGTGGTCGCTCAAGCTCATCAAGACCTGCCTTTGAGCCACTGCGCTTCAAAGATTGTGATGTAGGCTGAGCAAACACTGGTTGAGCTCGAAACGATGAGGCATGGTTTGCAATGGAATCCATCTTCTTGAATTCTGCCATGTGAATATCACTGAATCGTCCAGCTTTGCCCGTTGGTTTGGCGATTTTTCTGCCCGTGGCACTCACTCCCCCCGAAAGCTGCTCAGCATCATCCTCTTTGCGGTCTTGCTCCGCCTTCTCTGCTAGCATTTGTGCCTTAATTCTAGCAGCCTCATCCCTCACATTCTTCATCAGCTTCTGGGCCTCGTCGCTGAGGGTCGACTCAGTTGCGAACTTGAACTCGAAAGAGGGCGAGGTCAAGTTTTGAGGAAGGTTTTGGCGAGGCCGGGATTTTGTAGGACTATTCTGGACACTCGCAACTGAACGTCTATCCTTGGTAGATATGTCGGTGAAGCCAAGCCTGAATCCAGTATCTGGAGGGCTTGTAGTCGTTCGATGGGCGCTTTTTGGGTTCATATCGGTATGGGCGGGTCGAGGCAGCGTCTTTGGGGTCTCGATAGCAGACAGCTCGGCTATTTTATCTGGCAGCAAGGTTTCGGGTGCATCGTTAGGCGTTGAGAAGACTTGATCAATGGTTGATTGGCCATCCGATTCAGGCGTCTCATCACGCTCGAGGAGAGATCCTAGTTGCGTATGTATCAAGAGAGTCTTTCGCATACCAGATCGCTGTAATGGTCAGCACGGGCTTGTGGTAGATGATTATGCGAGGTAAGTTCGTCCCCAGCAAAATGCAGGTCGCATGAATGCCAGTCGTCCGCGCTTACCTCTGGTGTAGAGCTCTTTCTGCTCAGACGGGCAGATCTCCGTCTAGGAGTCGCCATGGCGAGATGTAAGCTACTGTCACTGGAGTGCCTACTGTGTATGTCCAAGTCTGCAAGCTTCGATATCCAAAACTCGTAGTGGGGGAGGAGGGGAAATTAGGTGACGAGACAATTGGTGGGCCGAGTTTAGGACAGTATTTTGATTTGCTATCCGAATGTTTTGACTTGACGCCGAAAAAGGAATGCCAAGCCCGCTAGAGATGCAGCTTGCAGGCAGGGTGACGCCATTGGAGTTTCCCCCGCACTGTGTATGTGACTATTATCCTCTGTCCCCATGTTACCGCTTTCCTGTTGTTGTGAATCAACAATTGCTACTGCTTGAAAATACTGCCAAACAATCAACGAATACAATCAATATGGCTACCGCTGTTGGAATTACGGTGCCGAAAATGCTTGTTTGTACCATGCTCCCTCTTCAATGCTTCCGCCACTGACAGAATTCACTGACAGCCCATCACGGGTACCTGGACCCTTCCTTTCACAGCCTATTTCCTTATCCTCAGCGGGCGCGTTGTCGCGAGACGAGTAAAAAACGAAAAATGGATCGGCGACAAGACAGGAAAAACTGCAGAGGGTCAGGATGTCGACCCTCTTCAGGTGGAAACTAGCTGCCACCGCAACTACGTCGAAAACGTGCCGCTTGCTCTCCTTCTGGCAGGCATCGTGGAGCTAAATGGCGGCAATCGGAAAGCACTGAATGCCGCACTGGGTGTGCTATTACTTCTGAGAATCCTACATGTGGAGTTGGGGCTGAAGGGTCCCAACAACAACGGATTCGGAAGAGTCGTTGGATACTTCGGCACACAAAGTTATATAGTTGGCATGGCAGGATATGCCGCATATCTTGTCAAAGGATATTGGGGCTTCTAGGGAGGAGCGGTGGGCATAATTGAAACTTGGGACAACAGACAGAGTTACGCACAAGGCAGACTCGAATTGATTTCTCCACATTGTTAATCACTTGGATAGGACCCCCCGATGCACTAAATCTCACTGAACAAAATTGACTTTCTCTGAGCAATCTTACGTCTTTCACTCTTTGCTAATAGTTATCGATCAGGCGTGGCTTACCTATCAAAATCAACTACCTGTTTCTTTAGAACCCCTCAAGACCCGTCAAATTTCTGACACTCGTTCTGTCCCCTATCACTTCTCTTCAATTATACAGCACTCATAAGAAAAGCTACCTTAGAAAGGAACACTATACTTCCAAAAGCCATACCACACGGTTGGCAGCGACTCTCGCATCGTCTGCGTCGACTGCTGGAGGTGGATGTATGACCTGGGTGCCTGCTGGGCATGCGGCGGAGTCATCTTCAGGAAGGAGAGCGGTAGCTTCAGCTTGTGTTGGTAGCATTGGCGATGCTTCTCGTGACCATTTTGCAATGTGAGGATCTCTGCCCACTTCAGCCAAATCTTCCTAACATTGCAGGCGCCTTTAATCCTCCTGCATATCTCAATTTTGCTGGAAAGCCGCACGTCGGAGGGATAACTCTCAACCGACCACCACTAAGCAACTAATGTATCGACCTGCCTAGCTCCCTTCCCAAGCTTGAGCAGAATGCAACTATTATGAAGTTACCAAAAGCCGACAGGAATGCCTCGAATCCTGTTGGTCGATCCACACCGCGAATATCTCTCCAGGCCTCTACTCCATGTAGATCGAGCGAAACCGTTCGACATCATCAGACAGAAACCGGGACGGACATCGATTCTGCCATCAAATCGAAATCCACATATGCAGCTACCACGCAATTCATCACTCCAGCAGCGTTCGACATTTCCATACGTTTCCTCTACTCGCTATTTGTCGCCCTTTCAGCTCCACTTGAAAACCGACAACGGAAGATCAGAATGGTGATACACTACCAGCTCCTGACATCGTCACAGTCCTCATCACTCGGCAGCAAGATCTCTGTTGAAGGTGCTGTATTACCAACCGACCCAATATCAAATCAGCCTCATGCAACTCTATTACAACCAATTTCGTCTACGCTGGTTGCAGTATCACATAGCAATACGGCTCCGAACACGAAAATCCTGAGAGGGTATCAGATAAGATCCATCTCAATCAATCAGGGAATTTTCTCCCAACTCTATGCGCGCTCCTGCCACACGTTGTCAATCCATTGCACCGGCTTCTTCTGGCTGCGTCTTAGGATCAATCCCCGCAGCGGCCAAGCGTTTCTCGAATACCAGGTCCGTAAGTCTCATATCAGCACGAATGTCTCGATAGAAGGCATAGTTGCTAGCTTCGATATCATCGTAACACTATCCAAGTTGCCATGTGTCTGTTGCGAGGATGCAAGAGGTAAAGCCACTCTTGTGTGCGCGTGTCAGCAAACTAACGGTCGGCTCGTCGTCGTGCGGTATGTAAAGCTGGAAGAACCGGATAGGCTCATCGCCTGCGCCCTCGTCATTCGAAGCTGCCACATCTTCAACGGCATTGCTGCTTGTTGTACTGAGACCGCAGGGAAGGCGAAGCTCGCCTGCAACCTTCGCAACAGGCAGCTCACCCTTGGCATGGTATATCTTGTTTATGCCGATCTATGCGAAGCCGATGGGACCAGAGCATTTATGACCAAAGAGCGTTGTCGTCATGTTGCGGTGATTGGTATCGACGAGCTGCTCAGGGATGATACGGTATCGGAAGAAGGACTGCCTGTTGGATAAGTGAGTCCAGGAGAGACCTCATTGCAATGTGCGCAGGAGCTGCTGGCGCTGGACAGCCGTTAACGAGCTTCTTCTTCGAGTTTGTCTGGTGCTGAAATGCAATGCTAATGGCTGATCCTGGGAGGAATATCGAGTCATGGAGATGGAAAGAGCGAGTAAGCTGAGTTTATCTGTGAAAAGCCTACGGGTATTGAAAGGGGCTGCCTGCCCTCGTTCAACCGCCAGAACTCTCGCGCTGATATTTCTGATATGAGGGCGTCATCCTCTTGTAGAGCTGTTCTATCTTAGGATCCAACATGATTCCTGCAATCGATATGATATCTAGAAGAGATCTAGGGAGGTGGTAATGTTGATCTCGGACTGCAGTCACGTGACATGTGAGGAAAAGTAGCTTTTTCCGAAGCTCAGACAAATCTATTTCAAGCTTAGAATAATCGATCATGTGCTTCCCCACTTCATCTAAACGCAACCCGGTCAATTGTCTGGCGAAATCGGCCGAGGCCAATTGGCCTGAAGATGTGAAGAAACACGGGCAATGGCAGAGATAGGTCTCATTGCCTCGGTAATAGGCGTTGCAGGCGCTGGTCTCAAGCTCAGCATAACACTCTACACCTTCAGTGAGACAGTTGCAACAGCAGCTGATTCCATAAAGGCGATCGCCAAAGATGTCTCGCTCACTAGCGCTGTCCTGGAGGAACTCGGCTCGAATCTCAAGCATGATGAGCAGGCGCGTCTGTACTCCAGCACCGCGCTCAAGACTGCTCAGACAGTCGTTGTGGACTGTGAAGCCGTCTTCAAGCAGATTGATGGCGCGTTAAGTAAGTCCATGGAGAGGATAAGTGGATTGTCTGGCAATGGAAGGCGAAAAGGAAAAGGCGGGAAGGTAGTGTTATCGGCAATGGAGAAACTCAAATGGCCATTTCTGCAGCCAAAAATGCAAGAACTCAGGGCCAACCTGGAGCGACTCAAAAGCACCCTGGTGTTGATGTTGAACGTCTTGACGTATGCCAGGAAAGTTCAAACAGAGTACGCGACATCTGACTGCATCGTGCGGGCTTGGTAACAGCTGACCGGGAGACATAGAAAGCAAAGCCAGCCGGCCAAGGACGACTACCAAAGGCTACTCATCGAAAACCTTGTAGCTGCGAATCAGGAGGCGACACGAAACTTCCATACCCTTCTAAAAACGATTGGACCGGCGAACGAGACCAGTAGTATAGCAGCGGCGTCTACCAGTGATTTATCTATTGGAGGGTCGACCATAATGGCCCAAGAAGTAGAATGGGGCCAAGTGCAACCTAAGTCTCTAGCCACCATGGAAGCCAATTCCGGACGACAGAGGGCACCAGACACGAATAAGGTAGAACATGCTCGTGACATTCTTGCCTCTGACGATGATCGCAGCTTCGATAAATTCACGATCTCGGACAAATATTCTGCTACAGAGACGACCATGGCGTGTTTGAAGCGAATACAGCAAGCCCTCAATCAATTCGAGGCATCGGAAGAAAATCTCAAGTCCGCGAGTCAAATAGCTGTCTCTATCGAAGTGTTCAAACATATCTCACGCTCTGACTTCCAAGCCAGAAAGCGCAAGCCGTGGGAAGTAGCGTCTATTGCTCGACGCCTTGACGGCAAAGAACTTGAGGCAGGCCTTTCCGACAAGTCTTCGCAAAGACTTGCCGGCTTATATGACGCAGCCCGGGCCACATCAGCAGCTCCGAGCTTCTTCAAGCCGGAGGAGGTGCTTCGGATGGACCCGTACATTTCTGCTGGCGGATCCAATGCTGTTCCTGACCAGGTCAGTGGGAACCAAGGCACGGCAGCGCTGCAAGCTCAGATCGACGACACCGTCGGTGTCATGCGCGAGAACATCGAGAAAGTCGTCCTACGAGGCGAGAAGCTGGACACCCTGCAAGATAAGACGGACAACCTGAGCTCATCTTCCCAAGCCTTCAGGAGGGGCCCCAATCGACTCAGGAAACAGCAGGGATGGCTCAGCACGCTGAACAGGGCTTGGCAGAATCTCCCATCAGCAAAAGATGTGGCTGCATCTACTGACAAGTTTTTCCAAGAGTAAGTCAATCTATCCAAGTCAAAACCGAGTTCTAATGTAGCTAGGAAATTTGAAGCTGCCTTCTACAAGGAGCCACCCGAAGAGGATACAGCTACAATACCTGCACCACAAGGGCCAAACTCGCTCATGGAGGAGCAAGTTTCCGAATTCAAGGAGGCATTCGATCTCTTTGATAAGAATGGTGATGGACAAATTTCGACAAAGGAGCTTGGCACTATGATGAGATCCCTGGGACAGAACCCCTCAGACTCCGAGTTACAAGATATGATCGACGAGGTCGACGCCGACAACACCGGCACCATCGACTTCACCGAGTTCCTGACCATGATGGCACGCAAAATGAAGGAGACAGACTCTGAAGAAGAAATTAAAGAAGCGTTTAAGATCTTCGACCGCGACGGCAGTGGCTTCATCTCCGCTGCAGAGCTTCGCCAGGTCATGACCTCTCTCGGTGAGAATTTGACCGATGACGAGATTGACGAGATGATCCGTGAGAATGGCCAGGATGGTGACGAACGAATCGACTACAAAGAGTTCGTCCAACTGATGATGGGGAAGGATCAGTCACAAGAACAGCGGCCGCCCGCACCGGCGTTCGCGGCGCCAGAGACCGACTATGCAGGCATCGAGCCTGCCGCCCCCCTGGTTCCAGGAGCAAACACCCCAACATCCGTTCCCGCATCAAAACAACCCGACCACGGCGCCGTCGAGATCCTCCCCGCAAGACCCGCTCCCATCGACAACCCTAAAGGCGAGCCCCGCCGGTCCCGAACGCAAGCCAGAACCCGCGTCAACGAGTCATTACCAGAGTCAACCAAGACAACCCGTCGTGCAGCAGCAGCAGCTACAACTTCGTATCTCACGGAGCCAGAAAGTATCAGCGAGGAGGGCCCGAGCCTCGAGTCTTTGCTCAAGGAATGGACGACGCTGTATGACTGAGAAGTGACCGTGGCAGAAATCGGGGACACCAAGGGATATGTTTCTGTAAAGCTTTGGCGAGTCGCACGCAACGCAAACGGCAGACCTGGTGAGAAAATGGGAAGCTGGTAATCTGCTCGGAGGCACGGCTATGCGCGGCAAGCAAGAAAATAAGCAAGCTTCTTGGGGACGGACTGGACTCCGTGGACTCCGGTAGGGCACGACCTGACATTATGATACAGAGTGAAGACAACAGACCTCAACTTTTCGTTACGCAAACAGACCGTTGGGGCCTGCAATAAAGCTGGCATCTGTTCATCCAGCAAATTAATGGATGAAAAGTTGGACGCTGTCTCTTTTGTGTACAACTCTTACCTGAATTTGCCTTCCTCCAATTTTCTCAGCAGGTTTTCAAATGCAGTCACTAACTCCGAAGGTCTTTCCTGTCGAAACTCCATCAACTCTTTAGCCGTATGTCCCTTCGTGGTCCTTGCCTCGATATCCAGTTGTTTAAGGTCGGCATTACCGAGCAATCTCATCGTTTCCAAATCGCCCCTTCGAGCTGCAACGTGTAGGACTGTTTCATCCTTGAATGAGTTGATTGCGCGGAGCAACGGCGTCCAACCATCATTACACTGAGTCTTGATGTTGGCACCGTACCTCAATAGAGCGGCTGCGCTTTTACTGTGATCATGCTCTGTAGTACATGCCGGGGGCGTCATTCCATAAGAGTCAGGCTCTTCAATATCAGCTCCACGATGGAGGAATGGTGTTAGATAATCCACGTCGTCCTGATAATATGCTCCTACCGTAAGGGCCGTAAATTTTTGCTTGGTCCTCCAGTCGAGGTTTGCCCCGGCGTTCAAGAGTGGTACGATGCCTGCTGGAGAGGAGGCCCGTACAGCGCGAATTATGGGTGAGTTGCCCGTGTTGCAGCAGGCGTTGCCACTTAGCGCCAAAATGAGAAATGCGGGCATCAGGCCAGGACCACCAAAAGCCAAAACAGAAGGCAGGCGAGGTAGGATAACGAGTTTAGGCCCCCACTCCGATGCCCTAGATCATCATGATACCTCCACAGCCTTATTAGTTCCCTCCACTGGCTCCTCAGCAGTACCTATCTCCTCCAGCACCGCCAGGAAGGCTGTCTAGCCCTTCTGCCCCAAAAGATCCCCTTGATCTGCACAGCTAATTTCCTGGTTTAAGCTCCGCGAGCCCTTGCTCGGGGACAGCATTAAGGAATGTGTAGCGGTCCTTCAACTAGGAAAGGGATATCCTCAGTACCCTGGAGGGTATCTCCGAGGCTTGGGTTGCTAGTCACGGCTTACCGGCAGGACTGATGGCTAGGATGAAGGCCTCTGTGAAGACCTGAGGCGGGTAGCTGGGTGAGGGTATTAGGCAAGCATTTCAGGGTCCCAGGGGTCGTCACGGGACTCGTCCTTCCATTTATATTCCTTACGAGTGCTCAGAATCGTCGTAGAACGCGTTGTTTAATCTCTATATAGTCAAGTAATCATAAGTTGCGATAATTGCCTCGAGATGTCTCGAAATCATCAACTCCTAATAATTCTGGTGGGGGGTTTGAGCACGGGCCACAACGAGCCAGGTTTTCTGGATTGATTGTCTTCATCCACCTGAGTTACGTACAGCGAGGGGCGTAACGTTAGCGGAGTCCCACGATTAATCGGGAGATAAGATCGACGATTTCGGTGGAAACACGTGTTCGCACAACAGACTGCGATATTGCGGGATATAAAAGACGACTAGCACCGTCAATTGTATACTCATCCTGTTTGTTTATTGGGCCGGTCGAAGAGTCTTTCGATCGAGTATAAAGATTCTTCTTGCAAAACTTTACTTTTCGTGCCCCGCTGGCATTTGCTTAAATTTGCCTTTGAAGCATGGCCCACCGGGAAAGCGGCCGTCGTGCTGTGGAGGAGGAGGATCGCAAGGCCCGCCGACTTAGGATTAATGAGGAGGGATCCAGGGGCGCCCGCCTACCTAGGATTAATGAGGAGCGACCCAGGGGCGCCTACCTACCTAGGATTAATGAGGAGCGACGCAGCCACGCCGAAGATTTCCCCCATCGTGTTGTTTCAGCCGCACGGAATGACCTGTTTACACCCTTACCAAACCCGGACCGCACAAGCATACAAAACTGCGAAATTAATCTTGCGACTCTACAGCGCATGAACATTCACGCAATTCAAAGAGATCTGGTGCTTTTGACAAATGAGATTGTACAAAGTGGCCAAATGGAAGTGGACGGAAGACATGGTGGGGTCGATAGTCAAGCTGCCCGAGTGAGAGAGCTGATGAAAGAATACTGTGAGTACCTGTCCTTATCTATGACTGTATCATCACTGCAATGCCGGATGGAGTTGAATAGCTAAATTCAGTGTGCTGTTAGGCACTGCCTGGCGCGACTGGGACATGATACTGCAATCCACGTCCACTGCAGAAGAAGATCCCTTCAGGATCACCACACATGAGGAGCTCTCTGCGAAGTTGATGGAGGAGGCAGGCATATTATCAGGTCCAATGTTATTTGATCATAAGAGGCTGCCGTTTCGTCGTATGCCGTCTGATGACTGGGACAAACCCAAGCTGCCGGGTGTATCGAGGCACGACAAAAAGGACGAAGAGAAAATCCAGGATATAATCCAGCGCTTCTGCTGGGGGATCGGAGGAGGCCTTGCTCTTATAGGACCCATGCTGTTGATGGTGTTGTCTAAGTCTCTTCTCACGACTTTGCTTACTACATCCGTGTCAGTGGTTGTCTTTGCTTTTGTAATAGCCATGGTCTCTGGCGGCATAATACCAGGAACGAAGAGTGTTGATTTAGGCCCGGGAGATGTCCTGGCCGCTACAGCAACTTACGCGGCCGTCTTGGTAGTATTTGTTGGAGCCAGCAGTTGACTTGGGTAACCGGGGACTTCTATTAAGACGACTCGGCTCTATGGTATATATCAATCACTCTTCTAGCACCAAGGTCGAGCTTCTACATTTTGACACCATTTTGATCTAAATACGACACCCTACACCTTGCCTTAGTCCGTGTAGAAGTACTTCCTTCATAAACTCCCAGCAGAGTTCTCGCTGACCAACGAGCACCCATGAACGTTGACATGGTCAATGACTGAGGTGCGAGAATATCAGCGTCCTGGACATATGCTAAAGTCTTCCCTTATTTGACCTCCGGCACATTCGAAGACTGGACAGAAGGTAAGCTGAGCTCCGGAGTTGCATCAAGGGGCCATAAGAAACACTGAATTCTTCGGCTATGGCATTCTTCATGCCATCCCGGAAAACGCGGCCCACCTCCCAACTCATCTAAGGCTGTGACGGATACTCTAGCCTTAGAATCTGGCTAATGCCTTGGACTGCATCACAGACATCCCATGTATTGGGTTTGACAGCTTGACCATTCAGATTCGGGCTCCACTGACCTAGGTCCAGTATTGGTTTGGTCGGAAATCGGCGATGGAGATCTGGTGAGTGGGCATTTCTCACAATGCGAGGACTACAGGACCACTAATTAATGCTTTCAAAAGTGTGGTAGATAGGCCATATTGTACGATGGATTTTCATGTCCACCTAGATGTAGCCTCGAATTGTTGTGGTTCACTCAGGGTCAATGAGCGTTCCTATCTTCAATACTAAGTTGCGAGCTTTTCCCCCGTCCTCCCAACACCTACAATATAATACGGGGTATCTTGATAACGTATTAATACCTTCTCACCAAATGATGCCCATTTCCCTCTAAATCCCAACCAAAAACGCCCACATACCCTGCCAGACCCCGGCTAATTCTTCCAGCTCCGACATTCTCATGTCTCCTGCCCCCGGGCCTCATTACTCTGATCCCTCTGTGCCATTTGCCTGTACTTGCTCTTGCTCCTGGCTCTGCTTTCGAAACCTAGCCTTGTCCTTCTTCACGCTCTTCCATTCCATAAACACCGCCCCCACAATCAAAATGCACGAAGTGCCAACTGCAACAGTAAACACAGTCGTCACGGCATGGTTGTACGCCTTGAGCACCGCAGCCAGGAATTCAGGCTCGACAACGTCTCTAAGATTCGTCGCGCCCGTGTTGACCACCATGCTCGCGTCCAGGCCTGGCACTTTTGCCGCCAGCAGTCCGGCAATCAGGCGACTGGAGAGCACGTTCTGGCCGACGGAGACGAACACGGTCCCGCCGAGTTGCTGGCCAACGAACATCAGCGATACTCCAGTGGGAACGTCGATCTTGTCGAGGCACGTCTGCGCCGCCATAGAGCTCTGCTGCATGCCGAGACCGATGCCGAAGCCAATGAGGACCTGGTAGCCGATCCACTTCGCATGGCCGGTGTCAGTGTGGAAGGTTGTGAAGAGACCGGTGGCGATGGGCACGATGATGGCGGAGGCGAGCATGAAGGGGACGTAGTAGCCGAAGCGCTGGGTGCAGCCGCCGGCGAAGATGGCGCCGATAACGAGGGCGAGGACGAAGGGGATGGTCATAATGCCGGATTTTACGGCGGTGACGCCCTGCAGCGGTGAGTCAGTTGATGGGTTCTGAAAGGGAATGATTTTAAGATGGTGGAAGGAGGAGTACCTTGATAGCTTGGAACCAGAGTGGGAGGTAGTAGGCCATCAACAACATAGTCGCACCCATACAGGTCGTGTAGAGCAAACCTGCTGCAATACTTCGCTGCTTGATGATGCGAGGGGGGAGTGTGCCATCCTTCTTCCACACCTGTACAGCGGCAAAAGCGATCAGGAGGACGCCGAACAACACGAGTAGAGCGATGATCCGGCCGTTACTCCACTGATAGGTCGAGCCACCCCATTGCAGGGCGAGCAAGAGACACGCCATGCAGGGAACGAAGATGGATGTGCCGAGTATGTCCAGTTGAGCAACTCGTTCCTTGAAGGTCAAGTTTGCGTTCTTCGGAGGAGGCGCTTTGAGAATGAAGAAGAGAACGACCATCGTGACACCGCTGACCGGTAGGTTGATGTAGAAGCACCACCTCCAGGTCACGTTCGTGGTTAGAGCGCCTCCAAGCACTGAAGGCAAATACGTTAGCTGAGTAACTTGAGTCGAATTTGGGAAAGAGGGAGGACGAGGACGTCTTACAAGGACCGACGACGCTGGAGACGCCAAAGATGGCTCCATTCAGGCTCACAAACACTGGCCGCTTATGTAATGGCACAACATCCATTGTGAGAACAATGGCGCCTCCGAACATCCCCGACGCACCCAGACCTGCAACAGCACGGCCGACAATGAAGACTGGCGAATTGGGCGCGGCGCCGCAGATGGCAGATCCGACCTCGAACAGGAAGATGCAGATGAGGAAGACTTTCTTCGGAGAATAGAAGGTATACAAACGTCCGATGAAGAGCTGAAAGCTGCAGCCCATCAGCATGTATGCACTGTTGTCGAGAGTTAGCATGGTGTTAAACCCGGGAGGTCTGCGTAACACACCTTCCGTACCATCCTATGTCACCAAGTGAATGGAATTCGTCGGTTATCACTACAGATGTATTAGCATCGAGCACAAATGAAAGTAGGTTCTGCCACGTTGGAACTCACTCGGTATAGCGGTAGCAATGATCAAACGATCCTGGTTAATATGTCAGCCTAGGATGATCCTGAACGTATTCGGGGCTCTGCTTTGCTCACAAGAGAGATGAGGAACGTAGCCAGGTACAAGGAGGCCATGATCACGATAACTTTTCGCATTGGGGGATATTCTTGCTGTTGTGTAGCGTCTGTAGTGGTAGGAGGATCTTCGAATGCCTTTTCGACATCTTCAGAGGATGATCGTTCGATGCTGGCTTTCTCTTCCTCGATGTCGAGCTTCGACTTGGCTGTAGAGAGTTCTAGGGCCATGTTGGATTAAAGCGTGCGTATACTCTGTCGTGGGGGAATGTCGATTTTATGAGCAGCCTTAAAAGAACGCTCAAGGCAACGTCAATGTTACGAGCAAGACTAACAGAACAGTCGAGGCCAAGGTGGATGTTAAGAGCAATGCTGGAGTAACAACAGAGAGAGCAAGAGAACTTGAATCACGAAATCCATTGACATCACAGCAGACGATGGCATAATATATCATCTCTAGAAGGAATTCCTTACAAAAGAGACGTAGCCATCTCTCAAAGGGGAGTTTCACCTAGTTCGGAGGCTACATGGACGGCTTCGGGCCCGAGAAATGGTGTTCTTCTCCGAGACACAACGACGTCCACCTGTAACGCGTCGGGTTCAAGAGCAACGATCTCGGAGGCCGACACTACTGCCTGTGCCTATGAGCAAGGATTGGAGTTAGGTTGAGAATAGAGAGCATCCTCTGCCTCTGCTATCATGAAGCACCGATTGAAACGCTCGTGAGGTCGGAAGTTGTTGAGCGGGACCGAGAATTTTTGGGGCTCCCCGAACTTGGCACAAATCTGGGGGCTGATTCCCCTAATGTGCTGAGGCGTGTACAGGCAGGGAAAACAGTCATTCGAAGATATCTAATGGAGATTTCAGCCTATTGAAATACACATATATGAGGGTGGTACAAAGTCGCAAACCCTAGTGAGCGCGATGATATGCTGACAAACACGTGCAGATACGCCCAAGAGCCCGCTCTTTGCCATCGTGCTATATCCCTTCTCATGCAATCCATACGCAATAACACCACGTATCACGACCTTGGCAAAGAAGAAACGCGATGGTCCTTGGCTCGTGATGTCGCGTGCGATTGAGACCCAAGCGCCTAGCAGTAATCCAGTCCGATATCATTGGGTACGCCATCGCGAGTCGTTAATCGCTTTCAAAACTTCATCCTCCTCCTGCTACTGGCATCAAAGAGCCTGCCAATCACATGACAACACAACCCCCACTCCTCGCTCTCCTCCTTCCTCCTCTTCCTCCTCTCCCGCCACCACCATACATACCTTCCCCACCACTACCACTCTCCTCTTCTTCCATTTCGGGGCCTTCCTCGTCGTCTCTCACCCGATTCTCCGCCTCCCTCGCTCTTCTCCTCCTTCTTCTACTCCCCCATCCATGTCCCACCACGCCGACCTCCTCACTCGCGATCATCCATTCAGCCCACTTCCCCTCCAACCTTGCCGCAGCCCCCCACCTCGCACTCACACATCGCTTGTAGTGTTCCTCGACCGTCTGCTGCCAGCCGTAGAAAGCCTTCAGGTGGATGACCTGTGCGGGGTAGAGTAATGTCTGGGTATCAGCGACGCGCTTTACTGTCTCTTCGCCATGACTGCGCTGCACGCTGTTGGTCTGAGCAGCGCTCCTCTTCCGGCCCTGCAGCACGCGGCAATTACCCTGCAACACCTCTCTCACACCCGCCCATGTCACATTCGCACAATCGAATGCCACGAGCTCAAGGCCTTTGCGAGGCCGTACACCCTTCTTGGTCAGATGGCCTCGTTTCCGCACTTGCTCTGATGCCTCCATCAGGACTAGGTCGCTCACACGCGTATTATCCAAGCAGAGACTTTTCAGCTCGGGGCATGCTTTTAAGATTGGCAGGACACCAACATCGCCCAGCTGCTCGCAGTACGAGATGCTGAGATGTTCCAAGGTCTTTGCAGCGGGGCCATTTGCCAGCGTGGTCAAAGTTGCATTGGTAAGAAGTTCGCATTCCTCGACTTCAAGGTGTGACAATTTCGGAGTCGTGGTCAAGAGCTCGGCGAATGCATCGTCCGTAAGGGCTGGATTCTGGCAGAATCTCAGGCCTTCAATGTATGGGACATTGTGCGCAAGAGATTTGACGCCTTTGTCTGTCAACCCTCTGCATCTAGAAATATCCAGATGTCGTAGACGCCTGGGCGGGACGATTGCTCTTTCGGTAAGGACGTCCGTCTCTGGTTCAACACCTTGGATCATCACTTGTAGTGCTTCATCCGTAAGCGTGTCACAATACTGCAGGATCAATCGCTCGAGAGTGTTGCGCGTGAAAAGCTCCAGCATGAATTCTTTATCATCCAAGCCTCGGATCTCTGAAGCTCGAAGGTCTGTGAGCCGAGGACAGGATTGTATCACTCTCTTCAAACCCTTGGCATCAATCTGCGAACACCAATCAATATTCAACATCTCGAGTTGTGGGCAATGCGATGCAATAATCTTCATCGTCGCATTGTTGATATTCTGCATGCTCGGCATGTTGATATGGAGGAGCTTCGGGTTGCGCAGGAGAAAGAAATGTATGCTCGAGCGTTCAATCTTGCAGCCTTCGATGCTGAAGTTCTCCAAGTTTCGGCACTCTTGATTTGTCATTCTTGTCCCCAAACTGAGCCACTGATCTCGAAGCTGTACACAGCCTCGCAGATTGAGGTTCTTGACAAAGGCTCCAGCGCGCAACATGATCTTGATCAGAGCTTCAGACGTGATCTGCTGGTAGTATGATTGGCAATCCAAGCTCGTCCACAACTGGCCATCGAAGCACATTTCGTGCCACTGTTTCGATACCGAAGACAGGCGGATGATTTCTTTTGGAGGCAAATATTGGAATATGGAAACGCGGATTTCGTGAGGCAGGTCAGCCCAGAAGTTGAAGTTCGGACGGCGAGGGAAGGGTCGTTCACTGATATCGGCAAGAGTCGCTTGGAGTCCTCTGGAGGCGGGGCGAAGTTCGGGTGGAAGGGAGATGCTGGTTACTCCGTTCGCAGGGGAATCTGTTTCGAGGATACGGAGGCGCGTTTGGGGATCGAAGTAGGAAGTCTCGCCAGCAGGCGTGCCTGGGGATGTTGGGGCTGTCGAGAATCCATTGGACAGTTGTGAAGAGCAAGAACTTGGAGACGCCGAGTAGGTAGACATTGGGGGACCGAGCGAGACGCAGGAAACAGAGGCCTTGTTAGGTCTGTATACTCGTTCGTTGGAGCGATTGCGGCCGATCTTTTCAAGGGATGGAGACGACGAAATTCTTTGGAGGCCCCGAATAAGTCTTTGGCAGCCTTTGAGCTTCGCGGGCTGCTCAAAGGGAATCGGGGTGAGATTCGGGCTTGCAGGAGTCGTGGCTCCCTCCGAATCGGGAGATAAGGATCGGATCATCTCTATAGTTTCAGCCATAGTATATTTGGGGTGGCAGATGGGTAAGATTCCGGCGTGCAGTAGGAGATGGCACGTGCCAGCTGTCTTCAGCTCATCAGGCTTCGTGGTCACCAGATCACTGGTCAGGGATCGAGGGATCTCTATAAAGAGGGTACAATGATCGGTGTCTGGGTATGGAGCATAACAAATGGATCAAGAATGCTATCGGCCGTCCGCAGCTATCATTGACGAAGGCTGAGGTTGACGAGGGCTTTTAGGTCGTCGTCGATGGTCAATGAACTCTTGCTCGGGGGGGCCGAGACAAGCGGGGCTTTTGGCTCCGATCTTATCGATAGCTGCCGCGATTAGAAAGAGGGGGCCCGCACTTGAGTGACAAGCAAGCCCGTCATGAGATGGAGGCTCTGTGAGGATTGGAAACGCAGTGTGAAGAAGACAAAGAGTGTGGTGAGTGTAGAAAAGAATCGTTGGAGTCGTCAGCTGGGAAGAGCGACCTACGGACGTCACCTTTTCGTCGGATAGGAGGTCTCCAATGCCCGGACACCCTTTCTAGGAAGGGATACGCCGAAAAGGTGCAGCAAACTCCGCAACCCTTCCAGAAGCCAAATAGGCTAATGCTTATCGGCCCACTCCTTTCCCACCACGCCTGCATCCTGCCAACTTTTTTCGGGCACTTGTGACGAACAATAGCCCGATTTCTACACGTGGAACAAATCTTGCTTCGAGACAAGTGTTGATCATGTGGACGTACAGTATTTTGGTCATAGGTCATGATTGTGTAACGTATGATGTATGGGGTTTTCACCTATGACCGCATGTCTCTTTCGATATACTAGGACCAGTCTGCTGGAGCCAGGAGCAGCCCAAGCAAAACCCAACAATGCAACTGCAAGTTCAGCTGCAGGGTCGTCTGCCGACCCTGCATTACGTATCACGCCTTCTCGGCCGGGCCCACGAAACCTGGCCACTGGGTCTGACTTTCGTTGCCATTCTCGGGGAATTTAGCGAGTCAGAGGTAAGGCCGGTGGGCTTTGTGCTATTCCTGCCGCGATCCACCCGAACAGGTCACCTCAAGCGAGTTGGGCTAAGGCAAGCTAAGGCTCTGTTTGGCTCGTTGGACCCACTGGAATGAGATGGCGCTCGCAGTAATATCTTACCGTAAACCAAATATTCTCGGTCGACCAAAAACCCTTTAAAGACCTTTAAACGAGGAACATTTTCAGTGCTACACTGCCGCCGCCGTTGCCACTGCTTCCCCGCAATTTAGGGCCTGAGTGAGATCAAGTAATTGGCCTCAATATGTCGTAAGTAATGGCTAGCCCTTCACAAGGGGTCTCATCAATTCTGCACTTTTCGGCGAAATGTTTTTAGGGGGGTCCTGCATTAGGGCCGATACCCTTTTGCACTGTCTCGGGCTTTTGGCTTGGCCGCAACTGCAACGCTAGCAAACTTGAACGTGCGGCTACTAGCACAGCCCCATCTCGTGGGGGTTGATTGTGATTGATTTAGCCGACAAACTTCCGCCAGCTTGAGGAGTCCAGGCCATCGTTTCAGATGCCAAAAAAAAGAATATCAGCCTATAAGAGAAGGGTGCACTGCTTAGTCGTGAGAAATGGAAAGGGCAGGTTATCGAGCCTATGGACGACAAAAGGTTGTCGACAATCGGTCCAGCTGCGTTCTTGGACTTCTACCTCAAACAGTCCTGACGCTTACATCTGCCACTTGGGCACTTGGCTTTTCGTAAGTTCTGAATCCTTCCCATCTCTTAGTATCACCTGTTACGTATAGATATGTGTGAATATACATTCGCTCATCTGGACCGTCTCTTTAGATTGTGACTCATCATGACTCTCTTAAACACTTGTCTATCTTTTCTCTCACATGTCGTAAATGCGCTGTACATTGAATCAAATCGCTTGCTGCCACTCCCACGCCCTATGCAAAACATCTGCATCCCACTCTCTAATGCACCAATGTCAATTTTAGCCCCAAGTAGGCCTATTTCCCAGCAAGCCATGGGTGGGCGAGAACCTCGGAGATCGTGATCCTTTCATCGACATCTCGATCTAGCATCTTGCGGATCAGATCTATGCAACCTTCGGAAAACGGCAAGAAGGGTATTCGAAGTGGGTGGTCCAAAATTTCGTCGATATTGTAGAACGGATTCTCTTTGTAGACGATAGTGTAGAGTAGAATACCAAGAGCCCACACATCTTGCTCTTTGCCCCGGTATGCTTTGCCCTGAAGGACCTCGGGTGCAGCGTAGTCTGCTCATAGTCAGTCTCAGAGCGAGGACGTTAGAAAAGACAGGACGCATAAGTGCTTACCGATTGTCCCAACGAAGACATCAAAGGGCCCGTTTTTTATGTACGCTGCACTTCCAAAGTCGATCAATTTGATCTTGCCTTCACCGTCGAGCACAACATTCTCGTCTTTGATGTCTCGGTGGACAACCAGCGCTCTCGTATGCAGGTGGTGGATTGCATCGACAACCTGCCGGAAGATGTTCTTGCATTCCGCCTCTTCCATATTCGATCGGAGCTCGATGTAGTCGAACAAATCCATGCCAGGTATGCCGTGTGGGACCATCTCAATGTAGTAGTTGATGTCGTCCTCGAAGAAATCAACCATCTCCACGATGTTCGGGTGTCTCATACCATCTCGTCGAAGGTAATCCATCACATGGATCTCGAGAGGGACTGTGCCTAAGCGACGATCGCGTGTCCATGTATCAACCAGAATCCGAGTCTTTGTGACATACTTCAGCACCATCTTCTTCGAGTTGTTCTTCTTATACCGGGCGAGCTTGACCTGACCGTACGCACCCGAGCCCATTTCCTCGAGGATGATGAAATCGGAGATCGTTTTCTTCTTGTGAGGTATGACAGCAACGTTCAACGGAGGATGCTCCAAAGGTTCGTCGCAGATGTCACTCGAAGCTGCCTCCTGAAGTCTTTGTGCTAAAAGAGAGACCCGTGAACTCTCATTTGAAGATGCTGAGCTGTCCGATGGTGCCTGCTCTGGTGATGCGGAGGGTATCGATCTTGGAGATGGTTGAGTAGGGGGGTTCCCAGGTCCAGATAACAGAGGGTGATCCAGATGTGGGGAGCCAAGACTACCAGAATGAAGCTGGCGTGAATAGGTGATCCACAAAGCATACACGACTTCTGTCACAGTGTAGCTCTCGTCATCGCTGCACCCTTCGTCCTCCTCGATGACGTTACTGGTAGGGCGTGGCATCGACGTCTCGCTTTTCACAATCCTCATCTGTACATCAACCATAATCTGAGACCCATCTCGATGTCTAGCGAGAAGGCCCGATGGCCGGACGAAGCTATTGGCAGCATCTGCGTTCTTTTCTCTCAAAGCCAACAGCGCCCGCGCGCGACGGAAGCTGTGCTCTGGGATGACAATCCCATCCGCCAGGTCAACATCTTCCTCTTCGGTCAAAACCTGCAGGATCTCATCGAATTTGGGAATGAGGGAAGTGATAGGCAAGCCATCCAACTTTTCGTGTCCAAATAAGGCCGCGGAAAAGACTGCATTCGAGCTCCTAATCGTCAACGAGTCAGGATCGACAACCATAACTCCTGCGATGTGTGGGAAACTTGATATTCGAAGGCTACGAGGTCCGGAGAGCTTGGTGATGCTCGTAGGAACTGCAACCCCGGCTGCAGTCCGTGCTGTGAAATGTTGTAATCTGAACATGTCCGAAATCCCGCTGCTTATGCTAATGGGATCGAGAGAGGTACCCATGGGCACGTGAGGAATTAGAGTCGCGACAGGTATGCCAACATTGATTCTTTCTTGGCCCCAAATTGCTTCAATGTCTCCTCTGGCATCTGACACACGTGCATTCACGTCAAGCTTCACGCAGGCAACATTCTCGGTAATCTCTTCCAGCACCCAGATCAGCCCGCCTCGCTTCTCCATCACCCACAAACTTGCGGACCCGGTCGCACCGTTGCGCTTCTGAATTGGCACTACGTCCCCGCAAAGAAGAACACCACGTGATTTGGTAGCTGGATGATTCTTTGGCGTTTTGGCCTTGTAATAGCCACCCACCCCGTCTTCCGTTTTGGATCTTCGTGGAGGCTGGTCTCGGGAGGGAGTCTTCTTAAGGAGAAGCGCTGTGATGCCGCCTCGCGTTCCAGCCGCCGTCTTTTTGTCATTCAACTCCGCGCTATTGGCACCAGCAATTGCTTCGGCGTCAGGACCTGGTCCGCGGAGTTTCTCTTCCAACCACTTTCTCCTTTCCGGCTGCACAACCTCAAGTATGCCTAGTTTGCGCACTTCTGCTCCAGTGACTCCAAATATCAAACATGCAAGGTCATTGGCGGCCAGAATTGTCCACGGCGCTTTGCTGTCCGTCCTAAATACTGCTTGCGCAGCAGGTGCCCATTTGCTGCTGTGGCTATGTACCGACGACGCTCCAGTGGCCTGAGGTATCGAAGCTGAAGCTGACATTAGGGTGGGTTGCTGGAGACCATATGCCGCAGTTTGTTCATCCGATGTATAAGGTTTGGCTAGAGTTTCCATGAGTTTCACTTGAAGGGAAGTCGAGGTAAGGTCTGTGTATGTCCTTTTGAGACTTGCGCGCTCGTGAGCCGGCTGCAATCTGGGGTTTCCTTGGTCACCACTCATCTGAGGGCCCGAACCGGCCATATCGTCATCCAGCTTAACTCTTGGAGTATCTGGGATGGGCGACTCGGTTATTGCTTCTTCCTCCACAATCGGTTGTTGACTGAAGCTCTTTTCGAAAATGTTTGGGCCGTCAACGTCAGCTGGACCAGTTATCGGTCCCAGGCCCAGGCCCAGACCCAGACCCAGGCCTTTAGGCCCACCAGTATTCACGTTCAAAATGTTTGCCTTTTTCAGAAGTTGCATCATGCTTTGGACATCACTATCTCCGCTTACCCGCGCTTGAGCGTCAGCCAGGCCCAGACCGCTTGCGGCCCAGCCAAGGTGGTCCCGCATGAAGTCTATTGATTTTTTGAGAATATTCTGACGGCTGTGGAGGAAATCCTCTGAGTGATGTGTAAAAGAGAAAGAGTGTAATGACTCCGTAGGAAAGCGATGTAGGTCTTCAACGCCTGGTGAGACAGGCCCGCTGGGGAAATAATGGGCAGAAGCCGAACGCGATGACGATCGAGACACCGGCATCGTATTGGTATGGAGGAGCGGAGAAGGCGTAAAATAAGACTCGACGGGAGAAGAGGGTATGGTGGAATTTCGTGACGGTGGCGGCTGCCCTCGAATCCGCCGCAGGCCGGAGAACCCCAGAGCGTTCTCATGATCAACATGGGATGATCTGAGCACATGGAATTAGCGGTGATGGCAGTGCAAAAGACTGCATGTAGGTTACTTTGCCAGTTCGTTCATCTCTTGCAACGTTCCTGCATCAAACGAAAATCGAATCCTGACCGGCCCAGGAACCTCTTCTGGACGCGACAACAAGTTTCCGGTGCTCTTGTTCTTTGGCAGCCACAGACTTGTATCCTGAGTGTCCGACTTGCTGGGAGACAGGAAGAGGGGACTCCTGTCTCCATCGTGCCGGTCTTCAACGTCGGTCATCCTTCTCGAATAGATCACGGTCGCAGAGGCACAGGGCGGATTGGAAAGGACTCGTGGATGCCAGATGACAGAATAACTCCGAGACGATGGTCTCCCTGTGAAGCACTCATGAAGGCGTGTGTCGGCGCCGTCAAGGTCAGGATCACCGAGTAGAGGGTTTCGTGACTCGAGTCCAAGACAGGAGCGACACGTGGTTGTTGTCCCATGCAAGTCACTGAGCCATGGCAGTTTAACTATGCATGCACGGCATTCTCCAGTGCATGGATGAATGACCAACAAGCGATGTGTTTTGTTAGAAGCGCCTCGACAGTTGGGGCCATACACCTCTGTTCCCGGCGTCGCGAGAAAGTTTCGTGTTTCAACACCTTGTTCTACTTTTTGGTGGGGTACACTGCCGGACACTAACATATCACTTTTGCCGATGGGGAGGGCGAGCCGGATGGTAGAAAAAAAGGGCGAGAAACAGCTAACCAACAAATTATGGCACCCCCCCTCTTCCGTGCAGTATTTGTTTGGGCTTTACGAGCACTCGAAATGGATAGGGTGTATATGAATGAGTGCAGAGTTGCCTCATCTACATGTACCCTTAATTTCGATATTTGTTCCCTGCTAGAATTCCAAGTTGTGACAATTTGAATCGGGTGGAATCTTGAAGCCCTCTGAATTTACTGTGGGTAGTTTCGCCTATGTTTTTCCTTCAGAGCGGGAGGTGGGACGGATCCGGACGGCCGAGGCGGCCCATAAGAGCTACCAGAGAACCGCCTTTTATGAAGAGGACAGCCTTCTGTATGGGATGCTACTCCTTGAACAACGAACAGCATGATAGCTGATCCCTCAGGTACCCAATCACCTGATTTACGATCGTGTCTTGCCACGAGACAGGTCAGCTGGCCTGGCACGAGTTGCCCGACAATCAGTAAACCAAATCACCCGACAGGGAAGCTGCACGGCTCCGTCATCCATCCACTTATCGCCAACCCAGCCCTATAGGCAGCCCAAAGAGGAAAAATTGTACCAACGAGCCATTACGGACTGAAGTCGTCTGGTTCGTTCATGGTCGTACAGCATAGTTGTTTTGATCAAAGAGGCACGCCCACTGCTACCTCTTCTCGAAGCCCCGCAGGCTACTCATAGTGAACCCGTCTTCTTCGCTTTCAGTCGCCAGTACAGCTACTTCTTTTTCACCCGCGACAGCTGGTTTAGGCTTACTCTTCGGATCGCTTCCTCGTCTTTGTTCAGGAGGCTCCGATGCGGAGCTGACGAAACTTGATCGATGGCGTCCTTCCCCAAGCATGAAGGAGAAAGACGAGTCTGCAAGGGATGGACGCTGCTGGTGCCTGGGTGGTAGATCAGTGCGTGGTATAGTCTTCTCTTTCTCTCCGAGCCTGGTCTTCTGCACAGGCATAGCAGGTTGCAATTGTACTGCTGGTTTCGGACTGTTGGGTGCAATTGGTGCGGGCTTTTGCTCTTCTTCAGCCACAGAAGGCTTCTCTGTGACTGGCGGAGTTGATTCCGGGAGGATTGCCCTCACCTCGTCTATTTCGTTATTGTGATCTCGTTGCAGTTCCTCCGCAGGGATAGGAATCTCGGGGTCAGCCAGATAGACCTGAACGAATTGCAGTTTGGCCAATATAATGTTGAAGTTCTCCTCTTCAGTCCTCGAGTTACCCTCTGTCGGATTCTGTTTGTAGATCCGTAAAGACTCAAGCGTGGTCCCCAACATTTTTGCCAGGACTTTATTGCGATCTTCAAGTTCTTGTACGCGTTGTGTCAGAATACGAAGACTGTTCGCGTCCACTTCCCGATCACGGTTCGGTCTGCCATCTTGATCATCTCGTGTACCAAGAACACGCATCTCTGGCTGGAGGTTCTGCACGTTGCGCCTGACTTCTCCAACCGCCCCTTTGACAGCTCTTGCAATGATCCACCCTTCCGTTCGACGCTGAACTTCTCCAGAGACTTCCTGAAACATGGCTTCGAGCCCTTTCTGCTGGCTCAGAAACCTCGTAGATAGACGGTTGGGCGATGACGCTACCCCCTGTTGACGTTGACTTCTGTCATCACGACGAGACTTAACAGCAGAATTAGCTGAACCTCTTTTCGCCCATTTTGGCTGCAGGCGTGTTTTTGGCTCGGGCGTACGGTTGGAGTAACGCTTGATTAGGGTTGCACCTGCTTCAAATGATCTATTGGCATCTAGGTACACTCCATCTTTCACCAAGCCTGCAGAACCACCAGACGAGGGAGGGAGGCTGTAGTGAAGAAGTAGCGAAAGGGCCGCAGTATAATCAGCATCCAACACTAGCGAGAAGAATTAGCTACGCTGGGAAGAAAGTTGGAGCTTCTTCTAGACCTACATTGCCAACGTATTCTTAATAGCATTGCGATGCAAATCATGTCAACCAGAGCCAAAGTCAACTTCTCGGCGAACAGTAAGTCCCACAAAGACAGCACTGAGTCGAATGGAAACTCTCGACCGAAAAGTAGCCGGACCCAGCGACTGTAGAATGTCAGCGGCAGACCACGCTTCTCGTAGCGCACACATACACAAGATATATCTGAGGGAGAATCTCAATTGCCCCTAGATGGTGCTCTAGCTCAGGATCGATAGTAGCCAGGAGCTCCTCGTGAATCCGACGACTTCGGCCCACTAGAGGGGACGTCTTCGAGTCTCCCACCTCGTAGAATGCTTTGGTAGTCTGCATAACTGCGCAGAACAGGTTGAAGGCATCGTGCTCCACGAAAGCCGCATCGAGAATATCGAGCATCATCTCTTCGTTTTCTATTTCCTCGCCCCATGAGCCTTGGTGCAAAGATCGCGGATCAACAGCATCGCAGTCGAGGACCCATAATATTGGTGCTAGGAGCTCATGCATGCCTTGTCGGTAGCCAGTGTCCGGATTGAGCTTTGAATAGATGAAAAGTATGTCGAGAAGCTTCTTCTGGGTCGATGGCTCGCGAAAGAAGAAGTTATCTTGCATGCATCTTTCAATGTCCTGGAAGATTTCTCCTCGGTCTGCCTCATCCTGCCGTAGGCAGGCCCATGGTGACTTTCAGAGCTTCGTCAGATGTCAGACTAGATGAGCATTTTGCTTGGAGATGGATCGCATACATTGTCATCGTCCGCTAGCGGATCGATCGAAGATTCTAGGTCATTGGGGTTCTCGATGTATTTGAGGAAGTGGTCTCGCAGAGACGAGTATGCGCTTCTTGAATCGGAGAGCTTCTTTGGCCAGGACGATTGACTTAGCGGACCGTAAAGTAGGAATGCCTGCTCAACATGGTGAGCTTGATTCAAAACCACAATCAAGTAAAGATCTGACCTTCCAGCATACTGATCTGAGCCCATCCTGGCAAGGATTGGGCTCGTCCGAATCTCTGATGGCTTGTCGCAGGTCGGCGCCGAATGAGTCGTCAGGCGTTAAAATCTGCCAGCGCTTTCTGATAGACCGTTAGCTTGTGCTGCTGGGGATTAGCCAGGCATACTTGCCGAGTATCCTCAAGGGACCTCATGGCGACACCAAATCCTGTGCCCTTTCCGAGTCCGGGGAAGCGCAGATGTGCAGGAGTTGTGCGTGGTCATTCGGGTACATACGGGTCTTGGCATCACCTCCCCCCCATTAGATTGGGGGGTTGATCTTAGACCCAGCCCACTTTTCTTAGCAGCTTAGCGTTTCCCAACCCCCAAAGCCACTCCAGCAAGTAGCGCGTCACGGCCCGTGACCTCGCCCGGGTTCATGTGGCTGTGCACTTTGCAGTAACGTGATCGGGCTATCTTTGGTCTCCGCTTGGTCGCAGTTTGAGGACATCTTATCCTCTATCATGAGGCTTTTGTGGCTGATGCGAAGCGGGAGCCTTTGCATGTAAGTCTGACATGTTCATGCTGAAGCGGTCATGCAGATTAAAGGCCCCACCACAATAGCCCTGCCAGCTCAACGCGACAGCATTTTGGCTATCTGACTCTCGATTTTATGCAACAGTAAGTCACGATGAGCTTTGGTTTCAGTATAGGCGACTTTATCACTATACTTCAGCTTGCAAAAGAGATTCGGAAGGAATTTGTCGATGCTCCAAAGCAATTTAAGGCAATATCCGACGAGTAAGTTTTTTCGGCGAATAACACTTACGGATACTGATTCTACAATTCAATAGGGTCAAAAGCCTTTCCAATGTCCTCCGAGATATTGAAGACATCCCAGACTGGCAGAAGCCCACGACTCAGCAGAAGACTGAGTTGGAAGACATAACTGCAGGGTGCCGCAATGTACTTGAAGGACTGAAAGACACATTGGGAAAGTATCAAGAGTTGGATTCCAATTCCAACGACAGGACTTTTGCTAGGAAGGCCCGAAGAGTGTGGAAGAGAATAAAATGGGAGCCGGACGATGTAAAGGAGTTTCGAAGCCGCATAACCACGAATATCACTCTATTGAATGGGTTCAACGGACGAATAACCAAGGATAATACGGTGAAGTTGGTACGGTACCAGGATAATCAGGAGCGTCGAGTCATCATTGATTGGCTCACACCGATCGACTATTCTACTCAGCAGAATGACTTCATTAGCAGACAACAGGAGGGAACGGGACAATGGCTATTGAATTCGAAGCAATTCCAAGACTGGCTTAACAAGGACAAGCAGACATTGTTCTGCCCAGGTATACCAGGAGCGGGAAAGACAATAATCACATCAATTGTCGTTAAGCATCTCAAAGAAAAGTTTCAAAATGACGCCAGTATTGGCATCGCCTATCTATATTGCGATTTCAAACGGCGCGAAGAGCGAAAGCCTGCAGATCTACTGTTGAGCCTGCTAAAGCAGTTGGTTCAGCATCAGTCTCCTGTGCCTGAGAGCGTGAAGAGTCTGTATGAACGGCACAACGACAAAGGATCCCGCCCATCATTGGAAGAAATCTTGAAATCATTACACTCCATCGCCACTGACTATTCCAGGGTATTCATCCTTATTGATGCGCTGGACGAATGCCAAACTTCCCATGCCGTCCTCAAGGAGTTTCTGTCAGAGGTCTTCAACCTTCAGAAGACTGGAACAAATATCTTTGCAACCTCACGACCCATTCTAGAGATCGTGAAAGAGTTTGAAGGAAGTATATCATTGCAGATCCGTGCCAGGGATGAAGACGTGCAGAGATATCTAGACGCCCATATGTCTGAGCTACCGTTGTGCGTCTCCCGCAACCGCCCTTTGCAAGAGATAATTAGCGCCGAGATTATCAAGGCGGTGGACGGGATGTATGTAACTACTCACAACCCAAATGAATCAACTTGGCTAATATTCGTTCAGGTTCCTCCTCGCACAGCTCCATCTGGATTCGCTGACTGACAAGACAACCATTAAGGCCATCAGACGTGCGTTGGAAAGGCTCCCGAAAGGATCAGAAGGCATAGATCGTACGTATCAGGAAGCCATGGAGAGAATCAAGGGTCAAAAACCAGGCTTTCAAAAGCTTGCCAAGCAAGTTCTGTCATGGATTACCTGCGCTAAGAGACCTCTAACTACATCAGAGCTTCAGCACGCCCTTGGTGTGGAGATGGACGACCGGGAACTCGATAAAGAGAATCTCCCGGAAATCGAAGCCATGGTTTCTGTTTGCGCCGGGCTGGTCACTGTTGACGACGAAAGCGATATTATCCGGTTGGTCCACTCCACAACACAGGAATACTTTAAGCGGACGCAGAAAGATTGGTTTCCTGATGCAGAGAGAGACATCGCTACAACTTGCGTTACCTATGTATCATTCGATACTTTCGAAAACGGCTTCTGTCTAACTGACAAAGAGTTTGAGGCGCGATTAGAGTCAAATGCACTTTATGACTATGCGGCCCGAAATTGGGGCTATCATGTCCGCGCGGCTTCAACCGAGCCTGAAAAATCGGTGCTGAGATTCCTTGAAAATGAAGTCAAGGTGTCCGCCTCTAGCCAGGCGATGATGGCTCTTAGAGGCTACTCTGGGTACAGCCAAAGAGTGCCAAGGAAAACAACGGGAATGCATCTTGCGGCCTTCTTTGGACTGTGGGAAGTGGTAATAGCGTTACTCATGAACGGTCATAATCCAAATGCCATGGATAGCTATAATCAGACGCCAATATCACTCGCCGCAACAAATGGGTGCGAGGCGGCAACAACGATACTGCTCGCGGTAGATAGCATCTGCCCAAACTCCAAGGACAAATATGGTCAGACGCCGCTGTCATGGGCCACCGAGAACGGTCATGAGGCAGTAGTGAAGCTGCTTATCGCGAAGGACAGTATCCATCCAAATTCCAAGGACAAACACCACCCAACGCCGCCGCCTTGGGCAGTAGCGAAAGGGCGCGATGCGGTGGTGAAGTTGCTATCCGCGAAAGATCATATCGAATCGAACTCCAAAGACACGAAGTATGATCCGACACTATTGCTGCGAGCCATAGAGGACGGAAACGAGGCGGCGGTGAAGTTGCTGCTTACACAGAACTGTATCAATCCCAACGCTGAGGATAAGGATGGCCAGACGCCGCTGTCGCGGGCAGCACGGTACGGGCAGAAGGCTGTGGTGGAGCTGCTACTTGAGAATCGCGTCGACCAGGACCCCAAAGATATCTACGGCCAGACGCCGCTGTTAATATCCGTGGAAGAGGGACACGAGGCCGTGGCCAGGCTGCTGCTTGAGAAGGGCGCCGACCCGAACTCCAAAGATACCCATGGCTGGACGCCGCTGTTGCTAGCCGCCAAGGAGGGGCACGAGGCCGTGGTCAAGCTGCTGTTCGAGAATGGCGCCGATCCGGGCTCCAAGGATAGAGATGGCCGGACTCCGTTATTGCTGGCCGCAGAAGTAGGGCACGAGGCAGTGGTCAAGTTCTTACTCGAGAAGATGGTTGACCTAGATTGCAAGAATAAAGAAGGAAAGACGGTGCTGCATTTAGTAGCGATAAGAGGGTACGAAGCGGAAGTCAGACTGCTGCTCGACAAGGACGGCGTCGACCCGGACTCCAATGACGACCTCGACGGCCGAACCCCGCTGTCATGGGCCGCAGGGAACGGGCACGAGGCGGTGGTCAAGCTGCTGCTCGCCAGGGACGGTGTCGACCCGGACTCCAAGGACGACCTCGACGGCCGAACCCCGCTGTCGTGGGCCGCAGAGAACGGGCACGAGGCGGTGGTCGAGCTGCTGCTCGCCAAGGCCGGCGTCGACCCGGACTCCAAGAGCGGCCTATATGGCCGAACGCCGCTGTTATGGGCCGCAGGGAACGGGCACGAGGCGGTGGTCAAGCTGCTGCTCGCCAAGGACGGCGTCGACCCGGACTCCAAGGGCGGCCCATATCGCCGAACGCCGCTGCAGTGGGCCGCAGAGAACGGGCACGAGGCGGTGGTCAAGCTGCTGGAATCGCGCAATAA
>Ga0335072_10000411_pt1 | contig 86414 bp, 69 predicted proteins | sample Lox_Sample_21_FD_206725 | JGI IMG/M metagenome (GOLD analysis project Ga0335072, IMG submission 206725) | Soil microbial communities from Loxahatchee National Wildlife Refuge, Florida, United States - Lox_Sample_2.1 | ecosystem: Environmental > Terrestrial > Soil > Wetlands | place: USA... | reverse complement strand
CCCTGCGGCTAACCGGTGTTTTGTTTGTGAGCAGCGATCTGACCGGCAGATATGGAGACTCCTTCACCCTCGAGCTGCGAACGCCGGATGACATTGAGCTGGTGGAGGGCCCTTCGTGGTGGACGCGCGCTCACGTGCTCTTATTGGCAGGCATTCTGGCGATTGCGATCCTCATCGGCGTGCAAATCTACTCGCGCATCACGCATGAGCGTTACCGTGCAGTGGCTGAAGAGCGAGCCAGCATCTCCCGCGATATTCACGACACTCTTGCCCAGGCCTTTGCCGGGATCACACTGCAACTGGAAGCGGCGGAGCGAACCATTGAGCGCGATCCCCAACGGGCGTGTGCGTATCTGCATGAAGCGCTGCATCTGGTGCGGCACAGCCGCGACGAGTCGCACCTGTCCATTGAGATGCTGCGCTCCTCGTCACGCAGCGATCGGCTGGATGCCCTAATCTCGCGCTGCATTCTGCAAATGAAATCCGCCTCGGGCTCGGCGATCGAACAGCAGGTCGAGGGACAGCCCTTCCCTCTTTCTTATCACCTCGCCAATCAGCTCTTCCGGATCGTGCAGGAAGCGATCGCCAATGCCGTGCGTCACGCTCAGGCAACGCAGATTTCGGTGCGCATCTTCTATGAGCCGCGCCAACTGCGTCTGGAGGTTGAGGACAACGGCCGGGGATTCGATCCGAATCAGACTCCCGGCCCCGCCGAGGGAAATTTTGGCCTGACCGGGATGCGCGAGAGAGCCGCCGCCATCGGCTCGCAGTTGCAGTTGCAATCAGGCGCGAGCGGGACGCTCATCCGGGTTATGGTTACGTTATGAATGAGTCCCCGGATCGTCGCACAGGGAACGGAGCCGGCAGTGAGGCCCGGCTGCGAATCCTGATCGCAGACGACCACCTCGTCTATCGCATCGGCATACGCAGCCTGATCGAAGCGGAGGCCGGGTTTGATGTCGTGGGGGAAGCGGCGAACAGCAACGACACAGTTGAGATGTATCGCAGCTTGCAGCCGGACGTCCTGCTGCTGGACCTGCGCATGCCGCAGAAGGGCGGGATTGAGGTGGCGAGGACGATCCGCGGCGAATTTCCCTCGGCCCGCATCCTGATTGTGACCAGCTATCAGACCGAAGAAGAGGTTCTGCAGGTGTTGCGAGCCGGTGCGCTCGGCTACATCCTCAAGGATCTTAACCGCGACATGCTGATGGAAGCGATCCGGGCGGTGTGCGCAGGGAGACAGTGGGTGTCCCCTGGAATCGAGAAGCAGCTGGCGGAAGGGGTGGCGCACCGTCCGCTCACCAGCCGCGAGTTAGAAGTCATTAAGCTCCTGGCCCGAGGGCTCACCAATCGCGAAATCGCCAGCGTCTTCCGCATCTCTGAGAGCACGGTGAAGAACCACGTCAATCACCTGCTGTTCAAGCTGGAAGTCGCGGATCGAACCGAGGCGGTGACGTTTTGTCTTTCGCGAGGGATCGTGCGCGTCGAAGACCTGTGAGTAAACGTTCTCTGTCTTCGACGGAAAGCGCGGGCCTGTGCAGGCCAAACCCCTTGCAGCTTTCAGGCGAACATCACCCGTAGCGGCTCTCTGGAAAAGCCTGAAGGCTAATATAGATTCCGCAATGCGGTAGCTTAGCTGCGACTTTCAACGATTGTCAATGGGTAATTCTGCTTAGGCCGATCTCCTTCTATGGTCGTAATCTTCAAAGCTGGGAGAAGAAGAGTGTCCGGGGTCCTGCGTGCCTCAGACATGATCGGGTGGAGTTTGTCGAGCGATTCAAGCCGGTGGGATGTGTCGCGATGATAGCGGATACATTTTCGTGCGGTATGGAGCGCGGCAGCAAAAGCACAGCCAGCGATCGTTCGGACAACGCATAAGCAGTCCCAAAGTAACTTTGAAGTCTCGATCGGCAGCGCTATGCTCTTCGAGGTCAAAGCGAATATCGGGCCGGAAATGATTCGGATCTCGATTAACTCAGCAAGCAACGGCTGATTGTACGGCTGGGAAGCTGGGTATTTTTTTGTGGAGGCAATATGACCTGGAGACACAGGGCGTGGAAACCGTTCCTGTTAGCGTGTGCCGCGCTGGGGCTGATGATTCCCCCCGCGCAGGCGCAGACTGTTTACGGCAGCATGGCCGGGACGGTCACAGACCCCAGCGGAGCAGTGGTGGCAGGAGCCACGGTTCAGGCGAAGGGCGAACAATCGGGGGCCACATCGCAGACCGTAACCACGTCTGCCGGCGCTTATCGCTTTCCTGAGCTGCCGATCGGAGCGTACGACATCACGGTAACCGCCGCGGGCTTCCAGCCCGAGACGCTGACCGGCGTTCGCGTCAACCTGCAGATTACGACCGCACTGGACGTCAGCCTGAAGATTGGCGCCGCCAGCCAGAGCGTCACCGTCAATGCGAGCGCGCCGACCCTGCAAACCGAAAGCTCCGATGTCACCGGTTCAGTCAGCGATCAGGAATATCTCAACCTGCCGCTTGCGCTCGGCGGTGTCGGCGCTCTGCGTTCTCCTGAGGCCTTTATCTTCCTGCTGCCTGGCAATACCGGCCCGGGCACGGCCAACAGTCCCAACGGAATCTTTTTCAGCAAGATTGCCGGCGGCCAGGACTATGGCGCCGAGGTGCTGATCGACGGTCTGAGCCAGCAGCGCAGCGAAAACGGCTCCTCCTTTGACGAAGAGGCGCCCTCGGTCGATGCTCTGCAACAGCTCACGGTCACGGATGCCGTTCCGCCCGCCGAGTACAACCGCACCACCGGCGGCTTTGAGAACTTTGCCACCAAGAGCGGCAGCAACACCTTCCACGGCTCGGGATACGAACTGCTGAGGAATACCGCTCTCGACGCCAATCTTTGGTTCAACGGCGGAAACGAAGCCCTTGCCTGCTCGGGTGCCAATAACACCGCCGCCTGCCGTTCGACCTACGCAACTCCCGTCGATCGCAAGAACGACTACGGAGGCACCCTCGGCGGACCAGTTTGGATCCCCAGGGTCTACAACGGTAAGGACAGGCTACTGTTCTTCTTCAGCTGGGAGCAGTTGAAGTACAGCCAGGGCGGGACCACCACCACCACGGTGCCGACATCCCAAGAACTCGCGGGCGATTTCTCCAACCCGGTGATCTTCAATACCTCGAAGGTGCTGGGGACCAATCCCTGCGACGGCACTCCGATCTATCAGGGCCAGATCTTTGACCCCTCAACAACAAAGACTGTAGGCGGGATCGAGTGCCGCACTGCATTCCCCGGCAATATGATCACGGCAGGTTCGATATCGCCTGCAGCCAAGAATCTCCTTTCCTACTTCCCAGCTCCCAACGCCCCCGGAGTGTTTAACAACTTCATCCTTTCCAGCAATTCGCCGATTGCGAACACTACCTATACGGTGCGGATCGACGCCAACATCACCCAAAGCCAGAAGATATGGAGTTCGTATAACACGCGAGACAACAATCGCATCTCCGGTGCGCCTCCGATCCTGCCTTATCCGATCGACCCCAATACCTGGAAGCAGGATTTCGATACACATTTCTGGCGTTTGGGATGGGATTGGACGATCACCCCGACTCTGCTCAACCATCTGATCGTTGGCTCCAATCGCAGCAACAGCATCAATTTCGCGCAGGCTACCTTCTCCGGCGTGAATTGGTTCCAAAAGGTGGGTATCGGCAATGCGGTCTCCAAGATGTTCCCGGTGGCCACCAATGGTTTCACACCTCAGGAAGGCAACAGCAACAACAACGGCGATAACATCGATAGTGGGCTGCGGGTGGTGGAGAGCCTCTCGTGGCAGAAGGGCGCGCACAGCCTAACCTTCGGGACCGATGACCGCTACCAGCAATACTCGCCGATCAACGGTAACACCCCCGTAATGAACTTCTGCTCCGCGCAGACGGCAGCGGATCCCAATCAGCCGTTAAGCGGTAACGGCCTCGCCAGCGAACTTCTGGGGGATGCCTGCAACGGCAATCAGAATCTCTATGCGCATCAGTCGCGCTGGATCTCCTGGTATTACTCCGGATACGTCCAGGACGATTGGAAGGTGAACAAAGATCTGACGCTGAACCTGGGCGTGAACTACAGCGTGGACCTGCCGCGCCACGAAGCCGATAACTTCACATCGAATTTCAGCCCCACTGCCATCGATCCCGAATATGGAGTTCCGGGAGCCTTGGTCTTCGGTTCGACCTGCAACGGCTGCAACACCGCATGGGCCGACACCTATTACAAGGACGTCGCTCCCCGCATTGGCTTTGCGTATTCTCCACCATGGCTGAACAACAAGACGGTGCTACGGGGCGGTGCGGGCATCCTTTACGGACCGCTGCAGTATGACGACTTTGGTGGATCCATGAACGCCGGCTACAAATCCAACCCGGTCTTCCCCTCGAAGAACGGCTTCGATCCGTCATTCGTGATTGACAATGGCTTCCCGTCTTTCCCCAGCCCCCCCAATCTCGATCCTGGCCTTTACAACGGCGCTTATATGCCTGGGTCCTACATCGAGAAGTCGGCCGGCCGGCCAGCCGCGGTCTACGACTTCGATCTGCAGGTGCAGCAGCAACTGGCCACCGATCTCATCATGAGTGTCGGATTTGTCGGCAGCGAGGCCCAGAATCTGCAGGCCAACAACCAGAACATCAACAACATGCCGCTCAAAGACATCGCGCTGGGCGATGAACTGAACGCTCCGCTGATGAATAATCCCTACGGGGTAGGCACACCCTTCCCGGGATATTTCGCTCTGTGGGGCAACGGGATTAACATTCAGCAGGCGCTGCGTCCTTTCCCGCAGTATGACTTTATCGACTCAGGCTGCTGCCTGCAGTCGACAGGCCACTCCAGCTACGATGCACTGCTGGTCTCGCTCACTCGGCAATACCACAACGGCCTGAGCCTGCAGGCCTCCTACACCTGGCAGAAGAACCTGAACGATACCGACAGTGCGCTGCCGAATACCAATCCCGGTCAGCCACAGGTGCAAAATCCCGCCAATCTGCATCAGGAGAAGGCCATCAGCGTTCAGGACATTCCCAACATGTTCGTGCTGAGCTATGTGTATGAGCTGCCTTTCGGCCATAGCAAGGCCTGGCTCAATCACGGGGTAGCCAGCTACGTGGCCGGAGGGTGGCGGATCGGCGGCATTCAGCGCTACCAGGATGGTCAGCCGATGACCTTCTGCTGCGCCAGTGGGATTCCGGGATGGGAGCAATCGATCTACTATAGCCTCATCCCCGGCACGGTCATCAAGAGCCCGGTTTATCGCAGCGGATGGAAACATCTCAATCCTTTCAACACTTCCCAGGGCAGCGACCCAACAACCAACAGTCTGTTCGATGGAGCCGCGGATAACTCTGCGCCTGCCTATACAAGTGGCACAGCAACTCCGGCCTTCATCGATCAGAACCTTGAAAAGTACAGAAATGGCGGCGCCTACCATCTCGGCGACGTGCCGCGAGTCACCAACGTCCGCATGACTCCGTGGCTCAACGAAGATTTCAGCCTGCTGAAGGAGACGCCCATTCACGAAAACTTTGGCTTTGAAATGAAGTTTGAGTTCCTGAATGCCTTCAACCGGCACATCTTCGGGTCACCCGATGCCAATCCGAACGACTACACCTTCGGCATTCCAACCTATCAATCCAATTCACCACGCGCTATTCAGGTGACCGGATCGCTGCGCTTCTAGGACCGGCCCGTCATCGGTGTCCGGCTCGTTCAACCCGCTGAGAACCTCAGCCACGACGGAGGCCCCGAGATCGCATCCGATCCTCGGGGCCTTTTTCCCTCAACAATTTGTCCGCGTGCTGCTTCATCGAATTTTCAGAGGATTGCGTGCGATACCATGACCTTTCCGGCAGACGATTCCGCGGCTCGCAGGGCGCGACTTCGACTGGAGATTATGGCTCCGGCGCGATGGCGGCTGCGGCCATCTCCCGCTCCCGGACGGGATTCGCATTACCGGCTGGTGTGAAGGCTGTCGCATGCACAAAAGTTCGCACAGATGCCTCGCCTGCATCGTTCTGAGGGTTTGCCTGGCGGCTCTGCTTCCCGCGCAGTCCTCGCCGGAGCTGGAGAGCTTGCTCCGCCAGGGCGCCGAAGCCATGCGCGCGGGCAATGCCTCAGCCGCCGAGGCGGACTATCAGAAGGCGACGGCGGCCGCTCCAACTTTTGCGCCAGCATGGCTGGATCTGGGCCTTGCCCAACTGAAAGAAGGCAAGCTTACCGACGCTATCGCCTCCATGCAGAAGTCAATCGCAATCGATCCGTCGACACGAGGAGCGCACCTGTTCCTCGGTATTGCCGACTACCAGACCCACCATATCGACGATGCCGTCGCGAACCTCGAGGAGGCCGTGCGCCTCGATGGGAGCAACCCCCAGGCGCAGATGTGGCTGGGCATTGTGGAGCTCGAAAACGGGCATCCCGAGCAGGCGACGGAGCCCCTGGATCGCGCCGCCGAACTGGCTCCCAAAGATGTCGCCATTCTCGATTACCGGGTGCAGGCGCACATGGCGGTGGCTCGCCAGAGTTACACGCAAATCTATCGCTTGGATCCCGGCTCGTGGCGGCTGCACCGCCTCAACGCGCAGATCGATGCGCAGGCTCTGCAGCACACCGAGGCCATCGGCGAATATCAGCAGGCGATCAAAATCGCGCCGAAGGAAGCCGATCTCTATGAGGGCCTGGGCTGGGAGTATCGCCAGACAGGACAGGCCGATCTGGCCCAGAAGGCCTTCGAACAGCAGCTCACGCTCACACCGGGCAATCCCATCGCAATGTACAACCTGGCTAGCGCGCGCGTCGATAACGGCCAGGCCGAAGCTGCGATTCCGCTTCTCGAGCAGGTGGTGAAGCTATATGGAGCGCCCACCGTCGCCGATTACTACCTGGGCCGCGCATATGCCGCCGTCGGTAAGAACGAACAGGCAGTCGTGGAATTCGAGAAGGCGACCACGCTGGGCGGAGAAACGCAAAGCCGCTCCTGGTACGGGCTGTCGCAGGTGTACAAGGCGCTGGGCAAAACCGCCGATGCCCGAGCCGCCACTCTGAGATTTCAGCAACTGCATCAGCAGTCCGAGCGCGAACGCGCCAAAGACGTTGAGGACTGGAGAAAGATGAACGCGATGAGCGAAGGCAAGCCCAACGGAGCGTCGGGAAACCAATGAGGACCCCCCTTTTGTATAGAAAGAGCAGCTCACCGCGCCGGACCGCGCTCTGCTGGCTGCCGCTTACCCTGTTGGCTGCCGGTTATTCGCTGCAGGCGCAGATCACCGTCGAGCAGCCAATCCCCGCCGTCGCGACCATTCGCGTCCACGCCCGCCAGTCCGCCGGGGCAGAGATTCCACGCACCCTCTTTGGCAGCTTCCTCGAGCCGATTGGCAACTCGACGTACAACGGTCTCTGGGCGGAGATCCTCGAGAACCCCAGCCTCGAAGCCGGCCTTTGGGACGCAGGCCATGTGCGCCAGATTCTGGAGAGCAATCCTGCGCTGGCCCGCGCTTCAGACCTCGGCCTTCCCCTGCCGTGGGAGCCGCTGAACCCCGCGCAGGGCAATCGCTACGAGATTCGTAACGGTGACGCTGCTAATTCCTGGCTCTACCTGCGCATCCTGGGCCTTCCTGATCAGCCGACCGGCATCCGCCAGGAGGTCTATCTTCCGGTGCACCGCACCTTGTCGTATCAGGGCAGCCTCTATGCGCGCCACGTCAGCGGCGCTTCGGGACTGACCGTTGCCCTGCGCCGGCGCAACAGCGACGAGGTGCTGGCCTCCGCGCACATCGACGCCGCCAGCGACAGCTGGACGAAGTATTCTTTTCATCTCGACGTTCCAGCCGACGCTCTGCATCGGCTCGATCCTGCCGATTTCGCCGTGCTGGTGGATGGCGACGAACAACTCGACGTCGATGAACTTTCGCTGATGCCCGCCGATGCGCTGGACGGCCTCGATCCCGATGAAGTGGCGATGGCCAAAGCTCTCGATTCGCCGCTGGTGCGCTTCGGCGGCAACTTCACCTCCTCCTACCACTGGAAAGACGGAATCGGCCCGCAAGACAAGCGCGTGAGCATGCGCAATCTCGCCTGGGGCATTCCGGAGTACAACACCTTCGGCACGGATGAGTTTTTGCACTTCTGCCGCCTCATCGGCGCTCAGCCGCAGATCGCGCTGAACCTTGGCTCCGGCACACCGGAGGAGGCCGCAGGCTGGGTGCGCTACGTCGATGAACACTGGCCGCAGCACAGTGGACTGCTGTGGGAACTTGGCAATGAGCTTTGGGGTAACTGGAACGTTGGCTATCCCACGCTCGATCAGCTGGCCGCGCGCACGCTGGCCTTTAGCAAAGCAATTCATGAAGTCGATCCGCAGGCACGTCTCATTGCCACCGGTGCTGATCCTGACAACTTCAGTAAGTGGGATGCGGCCCAGCTGAGCAATCCTGCGGGTACCTTTGACTACTTATCGACTCACTTTGTTGTCACCAACACCGAAACGGAAACACGCGGTGCCTCGATCGATTTCATCGATGAGGCCGCATTTGCGCTCCCGGTTGAGCTGGGCCGCAAAATCGAGCAGGAGCAGGAAGAAATTAACCGGTATCCGGCGTTTACCCACAAAGCGCACGTCGCCTTCACCGAGTGGCTCTTCATCGGCCATCGTCCCGGCACTCCGAATTTCACCAACATGGGCGGCGCCATCGATACCGGCGGGTTTCTGAACATGATGATGCGGCATGCCGCGATCGCTCCCATCTCCGATATGACCGGCATCATGGAATTCGCGGGAATATGGAAGAAGCGCAGCCAGGTGTATGCGGCCCCCGGCTATTACGTTCTGCGCATGTATGCCACGGCTCATGCCACGCAGCCGGTTGCCGTTGAGACCCAGGCCGGCAGCTACGCCGTTCACCATGGAGTTACGCGCCTGCCGGACATCGCCGGGGTTCCCTGGCTGGACGTCTTTGCCGCGAAAGATGCAACCGGCTCGAAGCTGATCCTGTTCTGCGTCAATCGCAGTCTCAACACCGACATCCCCGCCGATCTCCACATTGACGGCTTTACGGAGGCGCAGCGGGCACAGGTGCAAACGCTTCAATCCGCCAGTCTGAGCGACAGCAATGACGATGACGAACCGGACCGCGTCGTCCCTGTGACGGCGGAGGAAACCGCGAAAGCTGGAATACTGCGGCAAATTTTTCCTCACCAAAGCGTCACAGTGATTACCTTCGGCCACCATTAATGAGTTAGCGCCACCTATACAACCAACGCAGGAGTTATAAGCACATATGCATTTCGCAATGCGTAAGGATGCACGCAGCCGACAACAGGCTGCAGTGGTTACGGCGAAACACAATCGAGAGTCCAGGCAACGGACCGGACACTCGCTGCTTCCGCTGGCCGGCAGCATGCTGCTGGCCGGCGCCTGCGTTGCCCCGCTGCATGCCCAGCAGCCGGTAACGGTGCGTACCCCGGCGACGCCGCTGGTGGTGCACGATCCATATTTCAGTGTATGGTCCTTCGACGACACGCTGGACGGCGGGCCCACCCGGCACTGGACCGGCACCGAGCAGCAGCTGAACGGATTGATCCGGATCGACGGCCATCCATTCCGATTCATGGGCGAGGCTCGCGAAGCGCCGCCGCTGCCTCAGGTTTCGCGGACGATCTGGCCAACACGCACGATCTATGAGTTCGAGGGATCCGGAATCCATCTGACAGCGACTTTCTTTACGCCGGCGCTCCCCGACGACCCTGATGTCCTCTCGCGCCCTCTCACCTATCTCACCTGGGCTGTCCGTTCCTCCGATGGCCGCGGCCATGCCGTGCAACTCTCGGTGGACATGAGCGCGCAGCTGGCGGTCGATAACCAGCACCAGTCGGTCGTCTGGGGCACCAGCCGCGTGGGCGATATGACCGTGATGCACATCGGCACCAGTCAACAGCCGATGCTCGAGAAGGCCGGCGATAACCTGCGCATCGACTGGGGATGGGCGGACTTCGCTGTGCCGCAACAACCCGGCATGACCGCCGGGACCGTCGGGGCCGGTGAGTTCGTCCGCGACGCCGCCGACGGCAAGACTGCGGCGAGCGACGATCTGGACATGCCGCGCGCGCCGCGCGTGCATCTGCCGACGCTGGGAGTCAGCTTCGATCTGGGCAATGTTTCCGGAGAGACCGTCACCCGGCGCGCTATGCTCGCTTACGACGATCGCGAGGCGATTGAATTCCTGCGTCAGCAGCTCCCCGACTATTGGCGCCGTAACGGCCGCACCATGGCCGATCTGCTGCAAACCGCCGAGCGTGAAGAAAATTCGCTTCTAACCCGCGGAGAAGCTTTCGACAAGCAGATCGCGTCGGATCTGGAGCAGGTCGGTGGCGCGCACTACGCGCAGCTGGCGATTCTCGCCTATCGCCAGACACTCGGCGCGCATAAGATCGTGGCCGACATTCACGGCCAGCCGCTGGTCTTCTCCAAGGAGAACTCCAGCAACGGCTGCACGGACACGGTAGATGTCACCTACCCGGCATCTCCGTTCTTCCTCCTCTTCAATCCACAACTGCTCGAGGCGGAGCTGCGCCCCGTGATGGAATACGCATCTCTTCCCCGCTGGCCCTGGCCCTTTGCTCCGCACGACCTCGGTACTTATCCGCTGGCCAACGGCCAGGTTTATGGCGGCGGCGAGAAGACGGAAGAAGATCAGATGCCCGTCGAAGAGAGCGGCAATATGCTGATCCTGCTGGACGCTCTGGCGAAGTCCGAAGGCAATGCCGACTTTTCCAATCGTTACTGGCCCCTGCTCTCGCGCTGGGCAGATTTTCTCCGCGCGAAAGGTCTTGATCCGGAGAATCAGCTCAGCACCGATGACTTCACCGGCCACCTAGCGCACAACGCGAATCTATCCATTAAGGCCGTCATCGCTCTGGGCAGTTATGCGCAGCTGGCGGAGATGCTGCACAAGACGGATGAAGCCAACCGCTATCGCGAAACCGCGCAGCAAATGGCCAAACAGTGGATGCAGATGGCGAATGACGGCGACCACACCAGGCTTGCCTTCAATCTGCCCGGAACCTGGAGCCAGAAATACAACTTAGTCTGGGATCGTATCCTTGGCCTCAACTTATTCCCGGCCTCTCTAACTCAGGAAGAGCTGCATTTCTATCTTCAGCATCAGAATGCGTTCGGCCTGCCGCTGGATAATCGCCATACCTACACTAAGCTGGACTGGAGTGTGTGGACGGCAACGCTGGCGCCCGACCGGCAGGAATTCGACGCGCTCATCGACCCGCTCTACAAATTCATGACTGAAACGCCCACGCGTGTACCCCTCAGCGACTGGTTCGATACCGTCACCGGCGCCCAGTCAGGTTTCCAGGCGCGTTCGGTAGTGGGCGGCGTCTACATCAAAATGCTGGCCGATCCTGCGATGTGGAAGAAATGGTCCACGCTCCGCGCAGAGCAAAACCAGTAGACGCATTTCGAATGGCGGTGGACCTGTCGAGAATTTCCGGCAGTGTCCGCCGCCATTTCAACACGAAGATTTGCAGCCTGTCGTGAGGGAGGACACGGCTGCCGGAAGGGAGCAAGTCAGGCAGATGCTGCATTGTGATCGCCGCCGATTTTTGCAGGGATTGTCGACCTCAGGGGCCATGCAATTTGCGAGACTCTCTTCGCTGGCGCAGGCTCTCGCGGGAGAACCCCGAAAGGGTTATAGTCCTGGCCGAATTCCAAACGAATACAGTCTCTTCCTTCCCGGCGAACGTAGGGCGCTGGCGTCGCCGCCGCTGATCGCAGGAATTTCCCCCGTTGGAGTAACCCTGGCCGCCTCCGGAACGTCGCAGCCTCTGCGCATGAATGACTTCGCAGACGGCTGGAAGCTGCTCGACATCGCCGATTTCGATGGCGCGGCGACTGCCGTCTTCGAGAAGCATGTGACCCATCGCGGCGCCATCGCGCTGGTCACCGCGGAGCGGGGAGTCATCGCCTGTATTCCCAAAATGGTGGGTCGGCTTTCCAGCATTCGCCCGCGGCCGACGAATGCATCCGGCAACGTCCGCTTTGAGAGAAAAGCGCGCTTCATTCCCGGACCTGATCTGCCCGGCGACTATATCCTGCATTCAGGCGAAGACCCGGCCTATGAAAATGTTGCTGCGCTGGGACCGGAATATGTTGGCTGGACTCTGGCCGGAAACGAGCAGGACGGGCCTGTGAAGTCTGTCTTCCTCGACGCCAGCGGGAAAAGCCTTGAATGGAACTCCGGCGAGCAGCTGCCATGGGCTCCCGACATGGTCGGCCATGTCTTCGATCCCACCGAAGTCCTCCCCGGCGAAAATCTCCAGCTCTATCAATATGTCCACGGCTACTCTAAACGCACGCTGCTGGGCGGCTATCTTCCCGTTGCCGACGTGGGAGTCTGGAATCCCGAATACAAGGCCGGTTACGAATGTATCGTCCTCGTGACGCCAGGTGACAATGGTCGGGTTCTGGGGCGGCTGCGCTTTACCGCCGAGAGCGATGCTGACGAGAACGGAGTTGCGCAGCAGAACGAAGAGCGGGACCGCTATATCAATGGTTCTGCAGAAGAATTCTATTCTGCGCTCGCCGGTATCTGGAACCAATGGCACGATCTTTACGAAACGTCCATGTCGGTGGAGATTCCGGACGAGTGGCTTCTTTCAGCGGCGCGTGCCGGTATAACTTTGTCCCGAGTCAGTTACAGAGGACTTAGACCCACCTATCAGGTCGGGGAGGGCGCCTACACTAAAATCCCTGAGCGGAGCCATGCCCTCTTTCCCGTGGCCCATTACGAGTTCGTATGGGCGCAGCAGCTCTGGAACCTGGCTGCCGACGTGGAACCTTACTTTCAGTACTATCTCGATCATTACATTCTGCCCAACGGAAACTTCCTCTACAACACGCAGGATCAGGTAGAGGCCCCGCTGAATGCCGCAATCTTTCTGGCCAATGCGGCGCGTGCATGGGACTATAACCACGATGCCGCCGCATTCAATGCACGGCTGCCGGTGCTGGAGCGCATGCTGGCCTTTGTACTGGCACGGTATCAGTACAGCAAATCGCAGTTCCCGCCCGACGATCCACGTCACGGGCTGATCTGGGGATCGCCGGAAGCCGACCTCGGCGATCCGCAAAACGACTTTCCCGAATCCCATCCGTACTACTTTCAGAATGCTGTGTGGACCTGGCGGGGACTGGCCGAACACGTACGTTGCCTGCATAGCGTGGCGCGCGAACTCAATCGCGCCGACTGTCAGGCCCTGGCCGACCATTATGCCCCGATCGCAGAGGAGATGCGCAACCTCATTCAGCAATCGCTGGCGACGACTCTGGCGGGTTGTTCACCGGAGATGAAGGGGAGCGGGATCACGCCGTTCACGCCCGACGACACTCATCATGACCCGAAAGCCCTGGAGAGCTACGAGAATCACCGCTTCATGATGGACTGGTTCACCGCGGACTGGGGCGATCAGGCGCTGGACCTTGGGCATCTGCGCCATCGCGAGCTGGCTGGCATGCAAATTATGGGACTTCACACCGACGGCGCAACCTTTCGCACCTCCAACTTCATGGCTCACGGAACCCTGGCCGTCCGTATCCGGCAGGAGGACTACCGGCCTTTTCTGCTGACGCTGTACGCGCTTACCTGTTACGCCGCAGATTCCGGCAACCGGTATTCACCGGAGGACGCATGGCTGCCGGGTGGCCACCCGGAGGAAGGCAGCCCTTATGGCTGGTCGGCTGTGGTGAACAGCGTCCTCCAGCCGACCATGGGCCTCCGCTGGCTCCTCTGCTTTGAGGAGGGCAATCGCGACGTCTGCCATCTGCAGAAGGCCGCGCCGAAGCAATGGTTTGCCGCCGGCGAGCGCATTCGCGTCGGAAAATGTCCCACCCGCTTTGGGCGGATCAGCTGGTCCACCGTGGCAAATCAGGGTCGCTCATGGGAAATACAGCTCGACATAGAGGCAGGCTTCACCGGCCATCTGCTGATTCACATCCATCCGCCCGACGCCCAGCCGCTGCGACAGTGTTCCGCCGGAACCATCTCCGGATCCGCTATTCATCTCGCCGCAGCCGATTTGCAGAACAGACAGCATTTCGTAATTCAGGTGAGCTGAGGCCGGCCGACAAGATCGGTCGTCGTACCCGATCGTGAGCGCCCTCACTCGTGACGCGCGATGACTCCGAGATCAGTGAGCCCGTTTACGAAGAACTGCATAGCCAGCGCGACCAGCAGCAGCCCCATGATGCGCACCAGGATTCGAATGCCGGTCTCGCCAAGGATGCGGCGGATGCGGTCCGCTCCACTGAGCACACCGTAGCTGGCAAGCGCGGTGATCGCGATGGAGCCGAGGATGGCCAGCATCTGCCAGTGATTCGGTGCCTCGCCTACCAGCACCATCACGCTGGAGATTGCACCAGGACCGGCCAGCATGGGAATGCCGAGCGGAACAATCCCGGCATCTTCACGCGCCGCCGCCTCCTGGGTCTCGTCAGACGACTCCTGAGTCGGCGAGCGCCTGGCTTCGAGCATATCGATGCCTATCAGCAGCAGGATCAGTCCGCCGGCGATCTCGAATGCTGGCAGCCGGATACCGAACAGGCGAAAGATGAACTGGCCGGCGAGCGCAAATGTAATCAGGACGATACCGCAGGTGAGGGCGGCCTTCCAGGCCATGCGACGCCGGCGAGCCGGATCCACGCCGGAGGTGATAGCGATGAACGAAGGGATGGCAGCAAACGGATCGACGAGAAAGAAGATGGAACTGAGCGCGAGCAGCGAGAACCGTACATAAGTGGAATTGAGCGCATGTTCTGCCGCCATCGCAGGCGAGACGACGGCGAGTGGCAGATCGAGAATATTTGGCTGCATGCAAGCTCCCTCACGCGTTCATGATGCCCAGCCACACCCAGGTAGCCAGGCAAAACTTCACTTCCAACCGCGCAGATTTTCCTGGTGCAGATTGGTTGTCCGTCACGAAAAAAAGGGAAACCTCTTCAAATCTAATGCATTGCGGACGAATCCGTCCGTTTGGCCCCCCTCGTGCCAGTTCCTCCCCGGTTGCCGGACGCATCCCCTGCTGCTTCGCTTCACCCCGGAACCTGTATTTCGCGGCCACCGCGGGATCCTCTCATTCCCGCCGATCGAACAGGAGTTACCCGGCAACGCGAAAGCCAACAACTCAAGCCCTGAAAACGAAGAGGAGAAAGCATGCCCGAGATGATGACCTATTCGAAAATGCCGTTTGGCACCCCGGTGCCCTCTCCTTCCATTCTTCTCGCCAGCGACTCGGAGCCGCTTGGGCTCATGATTCAGCAAACACTTGCAGGCGAAGGTTTTGTGATTCGCTACGCTGGGCACTACACACGACTGGATTCCAGCCTGGAAAATGAACGATTTGACATGATTCTGTTGGAAGTGTCGGGTGAACACGCGGTCGAATCGGCGGTGGACACCGCACTACGTGTCAAGCGCGCGAACCCTGGGCAGTTTGTGGGGTATTTGGCGGATCCGGCGCTCGACGCCAGTGGACTTGCCGGCGATGCCGTTTTCCCTCGTAATCCAACGAAGCTGCCGGACAGGCTGCGTGCCTTTCTTTCTGAGGACGGTATGCACCAGTCCTGATTGCTGCCAGTTCATTGGATGCAGTCACTTATGCCTCACCGACGGACGGCCAATATATGTCGGCTCCTCCGTCGCGGCCCTTCTAAAGTCATCGCGATAACAAATTGAGTATCGGCTTGAGCATCAGTGATGCAAAGTCGATTCATCCCCACGATTCATCTCTACGTGGAGAGAAGCCCGAATATCACGGGCTTCTCTCTGTTACTTCCAGGTTAATTTGGCGGAAGATTATCAACCTTCTGATGACCCATTCGGGTTACTGCCCTCTAACCAATTTGTGACTGATTCATGTAACCAAAAGCAGGACGCGGATTGAGATGGCCAGTGTTATGATTCCGCATCGATGCTGAAGAAAATCAAGTCAGGATGGGGTGGCGGTCTGCTGGCTGCGGCGACGCTGCTGATGCTGCCGCCGCGAGCACATGCCGATGCGGGCATTACCATGCTGCCGGTTAAATATCCTGAGGTCCTGTTGTTTTTGTTGCCGGTGATCGTGATTGAGGCCGCTTACCTGCGCAGTGAACTGCACAGCCGCTGGCGTCGAACCCTGGTTGCTGTATCGGGGATGAATGTGCTGACCATGGGTCTGGGCTATCCCCTCGCCTGGCTCCTGTACGTGTGGCTGAATCAGATGATCGGGTTCCCTATGTCCACGGTCGGGATGTACCAGCATCTGGGTTGGGTTCCGGTGTGGGTATGCACGCGTGTGATGCCCGACTGGGGCGGCGTGCATCAGGCTATCTGGCCGGTTCTGGTAATGTTTGTGCTGCTCCTGATGCCTTCTTATCTGTTGTCGGGTGCGGTCAAGGCCTGGATCGCGGGGTTATTTGACCTGCTGCACGCCAAAGGCGACAGTCGCAACGCGGTATGGATGGCGAATCGCCTCTCGTATCTCTTCCTCGCGGCTGCGGGATGCGTACTTCTGTATACGATCTATTGCGCATGAGGCCCCCGGACACCCTGTTCCAGGATTGTTTGGGGTGACAGAATGCCGGAAAGCCCACTTTGGTTCAACAAAATTGCGTCTTACGCAGGCGTAATCCGGCCCGTTCCGGGTTTCTGCATCGATTGTCCCCCGCGACCTGATCTGTTCCTGCCTGCCGCCGCACCACCACCGTACGTTACTTCCGAGACGTGCCTGACGCAGAATCAGCGGCTGCCACTCTGCTTCCGGCACAAAATGTAGCCGGGGAGGAGGCGGAATGACCGATACTCCCAATACCATCATCGTCCTGTTCGTTTTCCCGGTGATCTTTCTTGTCTGCATCCTCTGGGCGACTCACGGCCACCCGGCCGATGCCAACAACGAGGATCTGTCCGTCGTGGCCAAGGATCACTAGGCCGGGCGACCTGCAGAAAGCATTCCGGACTTCGGGGAAGGTCTCTTCGCCCGAAGAGCGCCTCCGATCCATCCTGATCCGCCCGTTTGTCACTTCCATGCAACGGTGTGCCTGCTTCCTGAGAGGCAGTCTCTAACCCACCTCTGCTGCTGACGAGAATCGCAGTGCAGAAGATCCTCATACTGAGACGGCGCAGCAAAGCCGCGTACGATAGGGTGTTTCGGGGTGAGCGATGCCCGTCAGGACCATCATTGAACCGTTTCGCATCAAGAGTGTCGAGCCGATCCGCTGGACCACCCGTAACCAGCGCGAAAAGTTGCTCGCAGCTGCGCACTACAACATGTTCCTGCTGTCCGCCGACGATGTGCTGATCGATCTGCTGACAGATTCCGGGACGGGTGCCATGTCCACCCATCAGTGGGCGGCGATCATGGAAGGCGATGAAAGCTATGCGGGGAGCCGCAGCTTCGATCGCTTCCGGGATTCCATTCAGGAAATCTTTGGGTACGGACACGTGATCCCGACGCATCAGGGGCGAGCAGCAGAGCGCATCCTCTTCGGCATTGCTTGCCGGAAGGGCGATGTCGTCCCCAACAACACCACTTCGACACCACCCGGGCCAATGTGGAATTCACCGGAGCGGAAGCCGTCGATCTGCTTACGCGGGAGGGGCGCAAGGGGGTGTGGCCGCTCCCTTCAAGGGAAACATGGACGTGAATGCGCTGGAAGCCCTGATCGCCCGCGTCGGCCACGAGCGGATTCCCTTAGTGATGCTCACGGTTACGAATAATTCGGCGGGGGACAGCCGGTCTCGATGGAGAACGTGCGCGCAGTCAGCGCAGTCTGCCCGGGGCATGGAATTCCTCTGTATTTCGAAGCCTGCCGTTTTGCGGGGACGCGTGGTTTATCAGGCTGCGCGAGCCAGGCTTCACCGACAAGTCGCCGAAACAGATCGCACAGGAGATGTTTCGTTATGGCGATGGCTGCACCATGTCGGCCAAGAAGGATGGCATGGCGAACATCGGAGGCTTTCTATGTACGAATGACGACAAGCTGGCGCAGCAGGAGAAGGATCTGCTGATTCTGACCGAGGGGTATCCGACCTACGGCGGCCTGGCAGGGCGGGATCTCGAGGCGATTGCGGTGGGCGTGCAGGAAGCTCTGGAGGAGGATTATCTGCGCTACCGCATCGCATCGACGGCGTATCTGGGGAACCATATCGCTGCCGCGGGCGTGCCCATTGTGCAGCCGCCGGGCGGCCATGCCGTTTATCTGGACGCGCGGGCGTTTTTGCCGCACATCCCACAGGAGCAGTTCCCTCGCGTGGTGCTCTGCTGCGAGCTTTACCTCGAAGGCGGCGTGCGGTCGGTGGAGATCGGGACGCTGATGTTTGCAGATGCGGCGCAGATGGACCTGGTGCGCCTGGCGATCCCGAGGCGGGTGTACACCCAGAGCCACATCGACTATCTCGTCGAAGTCATTCTCGAAGCCTGGAAGAATCGCGAAGCCATGCGGGGCTTGCGCCTGACCTATGAGGCGCCGTTTTTGCGGCACTTTACGGCGCATCTGGAACCAGTGTGAACAACCGCCTGCCCTCCTAGCAATTCTGCTAACGTTCCGATCGATGCATCCGACCCGGGAAGAATTCACTGCCCACTATGGGGCGATTAGCGAACTGGAGCTATTGGATCTCGCGCAGCAGTACGATTCGCTGACAGAGTCGGCGCAGAGCGCCCTTCGAGCGGAGTTTGCGAAGAGAGGGCTGGCGCCTCCTATTATCAGCGAGCCGGCGGAGTTCGATGCGCGGAACCTGGTCACGCTGCGCCGCTATCGCGATCTCCCGGAGGCGATGGTGGCGCGTTCTTTACTGATGGCTGACGGGATTGAAGCGTGGATCCAGGACGAAAATCTGATACGCATCGACTGGGGCTACTCCAATGCGATTGGCGGGATAAGGCTTCAGGTGGATGCGCGAGATGAAGCCACGGTCGAGGCTATCCTGACAGAGTTACCAGTGAGCATCCCGCTCATTGACGAAACAGAATACTTCAGCCTCGATGCGCGCGATGCGGTTCCGTGGATCTGTGGCTGCTTCCGATGATGTCGAGTGTCTGGATCTGTGGTGGTTGCGGTGCCCGCGGTGAGCTGGTTGAGAATGACGCCGCAGAAGCCGGCGTAGACAGCGGCTAAATGTCCAGTGGACCGGCCAAGAGTGGAAATCGAAAAGGGCAGGTCCCTGGGACCTGCCCTTCCTCAACCCCCTACTGCGGATTTACCTCGCGGCGACCGCTTCAGCCTTCTCCGAGGCCTGCTCGCGCAGTGCATCGGCCTTGTCCGTTGCCTCCCAGGTGAAGTCTGGCTCGTTCACGCGGCCGAAGTGTCCATAGGCTGCTGTCTTGCGATAAATCGGGCGGCGCAGCTGCAGGCTCTCGATGATGCCCTTCGGCGTGAGTTGGAAGTTCTTGCGGACCAGCTGAACCAGCTCCGACTCATGCAGCTTGCCGGTGCCAAAGGTGTCGACGAGCACGCTGACCGGCTCGGCAACGCCGATGGCATAGGCCAGCTGGACTTCGCAGCGCTCGGCCAGACCGGCAGCCACCAGATTCTTGGCAATGTAGCGGGCCATGTACGCAGCGGAGCGGTCAACCTTCGTCGGGTCCTTGCCGCTGAAGGCGCCGCCGCCGTGACGGCCCATGCCGCCGTAGGTGTCGACGATGATCTTGCGGCCGGTGAGACCAGTATCGCCCATGGGACCGCCAATGACGAAGCGGCCGGTTGGATTGATGTGGTACTTGGTGTTCTCGTCCAGCAAGTTAGCGGGCAAAACCGCTTGGATGACATGCTTCAGGATATCTGCGCGCAGATCTTCGGTTGTAACCGTCTCGGCATGCTGAGTCGAGATGACCACAGCATCGATCCGAACCGGCTTGTGATGAGCGTCGTACTCGACGGTCACCTGGCTCTTGCCGTCCGGCCGCAGATAGGGCAGCTTGCCGTTCTTGCGCACTTCAGAGAGGCGGCGGGTCAGTTTGTGCGCCAGCGAGATGGCCGTCGGCATCAGCTCGGGCGTCTCGTTAGTGGCATAACCGAACATCATGCCCTGGTCGCCGGCGCCGCCGGTGTCCACGCCGAGAGCAATGTCGCTCGACTGCTTGTTGATGCTGGAAATGACCGCGCAGGTGTTGGAGTCGAAACCATACAGTGCGTTGTCATAACCAATCGCCGTAACAACACCGCGAACCAGGCTCTGGAAGTCAACGTAAGCGCTGGTGGTGATTTCGCCGGCAATTACGACCAGCCCAGTGGCGGTCAGGGTTTCGCACGCAACGCGGCTGTAGGGATCCTGTTCCAGGCAGGCATCGAGGATCGCGTCCGACACCTGGTCGGCGATCTTGTCGGGGTGGCCCTCGGTCACGGACTCCGAGGTAAAGAGAAATCTTTCGGAAGCGGGCAAGGATTTCCTCCAGAGATACGCGGAATTCCTCGCGATCAGGCGGTGGATTCCGTCAGGGGTGCTGCAACCATGGTACCAGGAGCGGCGAACCGGAGCAAAGGGTTACAGCAGAAGGGCGGAAGGGGCGACTGAGCGGGGAAAACGCGGGGTCAGGAGGGCTCAGGAGTGAGGGCGCTACGAGCGGATGGGTTGAGCGGAATCACACATCTGCCGGGGGGCAGGCAGATGTGGAGCACTCGCGAGGGGGTCCAGGCTCGTCAACACCTACTGTGGCTTGGTAGGTTGCTGCTGGGTCGTCTGTCCGGACTGCTGTTTCTGCTGATTCGTCTGATTCGCCTGGTTGGTGATGTCCTGCCCGCCATAGAGGATGCGGATGCTGGTGCGGAACTGGTGATAATTGGTGTACTTCACCGTCTCGCGCATGTGAACGTCCTGGCTTAGATATCCATGGCCGGCGGTGAAGTGGAGCGTGCCGTCGCCGTGAGTGTAGACGGGAAACCAATATTTGCCGTCGATCTGCTGACGGTAAGTCACAAAGGGGATGGAAAGATCTTCATGACCGGCGCGCAGGTCGTCGGGGACATTTTTGCCGTTAGTAACCACGATCTGGTGATCCTGCTGGTCGACCCAGATGCGGCCCTGAAAGTAGCGCTTCTTCTTCTCAATGACTTTGGGCTTGACATCGAAGACCCAGCATTTGACCTCGTCAATCTGCTGCTTGCCCACGTAGTTGATGTCGTACTGGGGAGCATCCTCGGTGGTCAGGACGAAGGGCAGGCGCTCCTCGATATCTGCAAAATCGGCTGGAGTCATCATGACCTTAGTGAGTGTGGCCTCGGGGGCGTCGATGACGTGCTCCATGCGCCGGCCCTCCGGATCGAAAGTGATGTCCGTGACCTGGTAGTACTGGCCGTCGGGCTTGTTGTCATCGTCGAGCGTCGCCACACGGACACTGCGCGTGTAGGTATAGTTGTCGAGCGCCTGGCGGAAGACCGCTTCCTTCGCCGTGAACTCAGTGACAATCTGCTGCACAGGAATGGAGGGCTGAGAGGGATCGAGTGCACCGAAACCCGAATCCAGAGGCATCGACGTGTAGGAAACCTGAGCGAAGACCGATGGTGCGGCGGAGACCAACCCGCACAGCAGGACCGCCGGAAAAACCAAACGCGGGAAGGCTGCGCTGAGGCGGGTGCGACGGCTGCTGTGAAAGGACACGGCGGGTCTCCTGTGCTCTTAAGGATAGACGCAACCGAGAACTTTGAGGATATACGGCGGCTCGGCAGTTGAAACCAGTCCGACGGGCCTGCAATCGCCGCGCTTCCGACGGACCGGGGCAAACCCTGGATATGCAAACCCTGGATATAGGGTGACCAGGGAGCAGGAAACGGTTACCTGCGTCCGCCATCTGCTGAAAATATCCGTTTATCTGGGGTAGTTTCACCGATTACACTGACGGGACCAAACCTCCCTGCACGACGTTATGCCCATGGATGTAGGCCTCTCCCGACCCCCGACCCTGGTTTTGCTGATGGCGCTGGTGGCGGTGTTTGGAGCCTTATGGCTGCAGGGGCAGCGCTCCCAGGCTGAGCAGCAGAATGAGGGAGATACGCCAACGGCGCGGCGGCGGAAGCTGCTGTGGCTTGCCGGTTGGGGTATCTGCGTCCTGAGGCTCCTGATCCAGGTGTCTGGACGCGGCGAGGCAGGTTGGGGGCTGGCCGCGGCGCAGACCTGTATGGAGCTGGCGCCCCTGATGTTCCTGGCCTCTCTGGCGCCGCAATACCTAAGCCATAAACCAAAGATTCTGTTCGTCGCAGCCTTCGGCGTACCACTGATCGTCTTTACCCTTCTGAGCTCACTCGAGCCCCACCCGGGAGCGATGGGAGTAACCCTGCTGGCACTGTGCATGCTGGTCGCGCTGGTGGTGTCCACTTTGTGGAGCCTGCGCAGGAATCTCGTTCCGGTCTGGCTGAGCCTGCTGATCGTGGGCCTGATCGGAGCAGATTGCGTCGTCCTGCTGGTCGAGCAGCAGTACCACAGGGTATTGATGCTGGCGCACAGCGGCATCCTGCTGATGACGGCGTATCTGTTTGCATCGGCATTTCGGCGATTGACGGCAGGCGTGATGTTTACAACCGGCGGCCTGGCCGTCTGGGCCCTCCCGGCGTTCGTTTTGACCTTCAACGGTCAGTTATCGACTTCCCCGGCGCTGTTGCATTTGCTGAACCTGATGCGTGTCATCACGGCGATGGGCATGGTTGTGCTGGTGCTGGAAGATGAGATCGCATTGAACCTGACGGGCCGGCAGCGGGACCGGCGGGCGCGGCTGGAAATGGAAAAGTATACCGAACTGCACCTGGCGCCAATTCCCTTTGGCGAGGACAAGCGAGAATTCGGGAAGGTTTGCTCGACCATCGCCGACGTTAGCCGCTTCCGCCAGGCGGCAGTTTTGCTGCGCAGCGCTGATGGATCCTTTCGCCTGACTGCGCAGGCGGGAATGGATGGCGCGCTGGAGGGAGCCCTGGACGCCCTGGCCCGGCGCACCAATGAAGCCAGAACGCAGGAGGCAATAACGGGAAAGTACTTCTCCCGAGAGATCGGCAACCTTATGGTTGCGGATTTGACCCCGCTGATGGAGCCCGGGGACGAGTTGAAGCAGATGAAGTTTCGCAAAGCCTGGCTGATTCCATTGCGAACCCGCGACGGTCAGCTTCAGGGCGCTCTGCTGCTGGCCGGGTTGAGAAATCCCAAAGAGCCACTCCTCACCGAGGACATTCTGCCGCTGGAGCTGCTGGTGGGACGCATGGCGGCGGCGCGGGAGCACCAGGCACTGCTGCGGAGACTGATGCAGTCGGAACGCCTGGCAGGGCTTGGACAACTGGCGGGCGGCGTCGCGCACGAACTGAACAATCCGCTGACCGTCGTGACCGGCTATGCCGAGCTGCTCGCCGATCAAGACAACGGAGCCAGCCGCGATGCCTCCGGCGTGATCCTGAACGAGGCACGGCGGATGAAACAGATCATTGAAAGCCTGATGCGCTTCCACAGGGCTGAACCGGATCCGCGGGCTGAGGTTTCGATTGCCCTGTTGCTGCGGGACATTGAGAAACTGGTGCGGCCGGACCTCGAGTCTGCGCAGGTAGCCATGCAACTGCGAGTGCCGGAAGACCTACCGCGGGTGCGAGCCGATGGGGAACAGATGCGCCAGGTTTTTCTGCAGGTGATTAAAAACGCAATCGACTCGCTCGGGGAGGCGCCGGAGGGCAGAGATCGCCGGCTGCTGGTGGAAGCCTCGGCCAGCAACGGCAATGTTCAGGTGATGTTTTCCGACAATGGGCCGGGATTTTCTGATACAGCGCGGGCGTTCGATCCGTTCTTTACGACCCGGCATCCAGGCGAGGGAATCGGCCTTGGGCTGAGTGTCTGCTATTCAATAGTCCGTGAACATGGTGGCGACATCTCGGCGGTCAACCTTGATCCTCATGGAGCAGCTGTCGTGATCGAGTTGCCGGTAGACGAGGCGAGCGCGGCTCAGGATGGCTTTCGGCCGCGGGACCTCGGGAAGAGCAGGCCCCTGACAGGCCGCGAGTCGGCCGCGCGCGATTTACGATAAAGCTGGCAAATCCCGTTTGAACAGAAGACTGAGGACAGGCATGAAGGGAACGGTGTGGGTCGCGACAGCCTTAGCTGCGACTATGATAATGGCCGCGCAGACGCCGGGGGCTCCGGTCGTGGGAGCGCCTGGCGCCGAGGCATCAGGACGGCGGCCGATGACGTTCGCCGACATGATGAAGATGCGGCGGCTTGGCGATATCGATGTTTCGCGGGATGGGCGCTGGGTGCTTTTTTCCGTCACCGACGTGAGTCTCGAAAGGAATACGCGCACTCCGCATCTGTGGATTGCGCCGGTTGCCGGGGGAAAAGAGACGCCCCTCACTGCCTCGATGGCCGGTGAGAGCCGTGGGCGGTTTTCTCCGGACGGAAAACAGATTCTCTTTCTCAGCGCGCGCGGCGGAACCCAGCAAGTCTGGCTGGCGGATTTTGATACAGGGACAGGTACGATCTCCGGGGAGCGGCAGCTGACGCATATCAGCACGGAAGCCGATGCGGCGACGTGGTCGCCGGATGGGAAACACATTCTCTTCACATCCTCGGTCTATCCCGAGTGCGGTAATCATCTCGCCGAATCTGGCGCAGCCGGCATATCAGGCGCGGATGAGGACGCGTGCGATAAACAGCGCGACGACGAGCAGGCGCAGTCTAAAGTAAAGGCGAAAATCTTCACGCATCTGCTCTACCGGCACTGGAATGCCTTCACCGATGACAAGCGCAGCCATTTGTTCCTGGCATCGGCCGAGGACGGAAGCTTTCGCGATCTGAATCCGGGCGATACGCATGATGTGCCGCCGTTTTCGCTGGGAGAGCCGGATGGGTGGGACTTCTCGCCGGACGGGAAAGAGATTGCCTTTGAAGAAAAGAAGGTCGACGATCCGGCGCTGAGCACCAGCGTGGCCATTTACACGCTGCAGCTCTTCGATGATGCGGGGAATCCCGCGACGACTGCGCAGCCGGTGAAGATTTCGACGAGCGCAGGCGGGAATTTCACGCCACGGTATTCGCCGGATGGGAAGTGCATTGCATGGCGCATGCAGCAGCGGGCGGGATATGAGAGCGACCGATTTCGGCTGGTGGTGTTCGCACGCAGCGATAAAGCGGTGAGCGATGAAACGGCCCGCGGTGAGGCGGTCAGTGGAAAAGCGGACAGCAAAGAAGCCAGCGGTGCGCAGATTCGGGAGGTGCTCCCGAACTTCGATCGGTGGGTGGACGAGGAGGCGTGGGGACCGGACTCGAAGACGATTTATTTCGCGGCCGGCGAACATGGCGAAGAACCGGTCTACTCAGTCGCCGCCGACGGCTCGGATCTCTCCCGACTGACGTGGGCGGGCGAGTTTGGCGATTTGCATCGGACCAGCGACGGCAAGACATTGATTGTTTCGAAAATGACTGTCCGCGAGCCTTCGGAGGGCGTGGCTCTGCAACTCGATCAATTCCCGCAGGTTGAGGTTCGCAAAGCGCAAAAGCCGGCCCCTCCTGGATCCGTGGAGAGCGCGGTCTACCGAGAGGTGCATCAGACGCAGCTGACTCACATCAACGATGCTCTCCTGAAGCAACTGGATCTGCCGAAGATGGAGTCATTCTGGTTTCCAACGATCGGCGGGTTGCGTGTGCAGGGATTCATGATCCAGCCGCCGGAATTCGATCCTGGGAAAAAGTATCCGGTGAAGTTTCTGATTCACGGAGGACCGCAGGGTGCGTGGGGCGATTCCTGGAGCTACCGCTGGAATCCCGAGCTGTTTGCCGCTAACGGCTATGTCGTCATTATGATCAATCCGGGCGGCTCGACGGGATACGGACAGGCCTTTGTGGACCGTGTGAACGGCGACTGGGGCGGTCGGCCCTATGTCGACCTTATGCGCGGCCTCGATTATGCCGAGCAGCATTATCCCTTCATCGACAAGAGCCGCGAGTGCGCGCTGGGCGCAAGCTATGGTGGCTACATGGCGGACTGGATCCTCGGACACACGGATCGCTTCAAGTGCATCGTGAGCCACGACGGAATGTTCAATACGGAGTCGGCCTATGGCACGACCGACGAGTTGTGGTTCAACGAATGGGAATTCAAAGGAACTCCGTGGACCGATCGCGCGCTTTACCGGCGCTGGTCGCCGATGCTGGCGGAAACGCACTTCAGGACGCCGACGCTGGTGGTGCACGGGCAGCTCGATTACCGGCTGGATGTGTCGGAGGGGTATCAGCTCTTCGATACATTGCAGCGGATGAAGATTCCCTCGAAGATGCTGTACTTCCCGGATGAGGGACACTGGGTGCTGAAGCCGCAGAATTCCGAGCTTTGGTACAAGACGGTGAACGACTGGGTGGATGAGTGGACCAGGAAATAGGCCTCAGGGGCTAAAGCCCCTATTTGTGGTACGCGAGATTTGCGCGGCATCGATGCCGCGCCTACCCGGCCTTTGTGGTTGGCTGGCGCAGAGGGGATGATGCAGCCGCAGAATTCCGAGCTTTGGTACAAGACGGTGAACGACTGGGTGGATGAGTGACCCATTCGAAGGAGTAGGGTTCAGGGTTCGGGGATGTCGAGAGCAGCTAATGGCGGTTAGCGTTTAGGGATTGGGTTTAGAACGGGATGATTGCTCATTTGCGGGGTCGGTTGTTTTCCAAGTCGCCTGGCCAGGCGATCGTCGAGGCGGGCGGCGTGGGTTATGACGTGACCATCAGCGTGCCGACTTTCACCGCGCTGCCGGCGGAGGGTGCGGAGGTTTCGCTCTACATCCATACGCAGGTGCGCGAGGATATTCTGGCGCTCTTCGGCTTTCTGGAGCGCGAGGAGAAGCGGCTCTTTGAGAGGCTGATCACCGTGTCCGGGGTGGGACCGAAGCTCGCGGTAACGATTTTGAGCGGGCTGAATCCGGAGCGCACGGTGGCGGCGATCCGCGCGCAGGATCACGCGACGCTGACGCGGATTCCCGGTGTGGGCAAGAAGCTGGCCGAGCGGCTTGTGGTCGAACTGAAGGACAAGCTCGAGGATATGGCTGTGGCTCCGGTGGTGGGCGTGAAGGCTCCCGCAGCGGAGGACGTTTTGTCGGCGCTGGTGAACCTCGGCTATCAGCGGCCCGCGGCCATGAAGGCGATTGAGACGGTGGTGGAGAAAGATAAGGCGGCGGGAGAGAACTTCGATGAGCTGTTCCGCGGGGCACTGAAGGTGATTCGGTGAGAATTGCGCGTCCAGCGAGACGGGAGGCCTCGCGGTCGCCCCAACGGCACGCACCTGCCGGAACGCATGGTAGGCGCGGCATTCATGCCGCGCACATTCGTTAGCTTCATGCGAGCGGCTTCAGCCGCTGAGGTTGATGGGTGTTGGGTCGAGAGAAGGTCCTTCCATTTCAAGGAATTCGTAATCGGGCTGCTTCGGGTTCTTGGCAATGTACGCGCAGTGTTCACGATAATCTTGGCCGTCGCGGATACGATGTTCGTTGAAACTCCTCTGCCAGATGTCACCCGTCCACCCGACGCGGGCTCTAAACTCATGCGAAAAACCGCCCTTGATGCATTGCACGCAGCGTTCGAGGGATTGAGTATCTGCTGGGGTGAGGAGCAAATGGAGGTGATCCGGCATGATCACGAAAGGATGAAGCGCGTAGCGCTTTTCGTCGCGATAGTGAAAGAGAGTTTCCCGCAGAAGAGATGCGGCGCGTTGTGATTGCAGTACTCGCATTCGATCCGCCGTGATGATTGTGACGAAGAAGGTCTGGACAATTGTCCGCACGCCGGATAAGCATAAGTAATCCAGCGGCGCAGGGTTAGATCACCAAAGTTTGCGAGCTGGCAGAGATGTGCCTCAGCGGCTTAAGCCGCACTGCGCGAGATTGGCGGAGGAGCGCGACATAAATTTCGCGCCTACCTGACTCGCGGCCTTGCGGCCGCCCTATCCGATCACAGCAATTTTGGCGCGTTTGCCTACGCGCACAGTGAGGCGCAGAGGATTAGATTCAATAGGTCCCGGCATCCCCGTCCGAGTGTACAGAGCGGTAGTTTGTTTTTTCCCGTCAATGGACACGGCGCCCGCCTTTATTAGCTTTGCCGCCTCCGTCGCGGACGCTAGCCCCAACTCTCGAACCAGCTTTACTACCGAATAGATGCCAACCGCGCCGCCAAACGCGGACGTTCCCTGTGCTAAGCGGCGACCTGCTTCGTCAAGTTGTGCCTGCGAGAGTTCTTCTTTGCCCTGGTCGTCGTGCACAGCTTCGGAAAATCCAATAAAGACCTTGCCAGCGTCCACGGAAACCGATTCGATGTCGCCGGCCACTGTCTTCTGTTGAAACATCTTTGCCCAGTTTTCGTCGGCCTGTTGTGCGGCTTCCTCGCCATGGAAGCCGGCGACGATGGTGCGCGCGAGCCGCTTCTTCGCCTCCATCGGATGCAGCGCGCCTGACGCCACGTCGGCCTGCATGCGATCGATCTCCGACTGGCGGAGGTCAGTCAGCAGGGTCCAGTACCTCCACATCATCTCGTCGCTGATCGACATCAGCTTGCCGTACATCTCCTGGGGCGGCTCGTGAATGCCGATGGCGTTGTTGAGCGACTTCGACATCTTCTGCACGCCGTCCAGGCCTTCAATGATGGGCGTCATGAGAACGACCTGCGGCGGCTGGCCGAAGTCGCGCTGCAGCTCTCGTCCGGCAATGAGGTTGAATTTCTGGTCGGTTCCGCCCAGCTCGACGTCGGCTTTGAGAGCAACGGAGTCGTATCCCTGGGCCAGCGGGTAGAGCAGCTCGTGAAGAGAAATCGGCTGCTCGTTCTGGAAACGCGCATGGAACTCCGCGCGCTCCAGCATCTGCGAGACGGTGAACTTCGCGGCCAGGCGAATGATGTCCTCAAACGTGAGCTTGCCCAGCCACTCGGAGTTGAAGCGGACCTCCGTTTTCTCGCGGTCGAGGATGCGAAAAACCTGGTCGGTGTAGGTCTTCGCGTTCTCGTCGATCTGCTGCCGCGTCAGCGGCTTGCGCGTGACGTTCCGCCCGGTGGGGTCGCCGATGAGAGAGGTGTAATCGCCAACGAGGAAGATGACTTGGTGGCCGAGGTCCTGGAAGTGCTTGAGCTTGCGCATCAGCACGGTGTGGCCCAGATGCAGATCGGGAGCGGTGGGATCGAATCCGGCTTTGACGCGCAGGGGCACGCCGGTCTGGCGAGACCTTTCGAGGCGCGCGCGCAGCTCTTCGACGCGAATGATCTCGGCTGCGCCTTTTTCGAGCAGATCCATCTGCTCATCAACAGGAAGAAAGGAGGTCATGGTCTCAAGTCAGTATAAAGACGGGCCGCGGTCAGGGGTGAAGCGGCCAGGGATGAACGGGTCAGGGATGAAACGGTTAGCGATCAGCGGTTAGCAGTTGACAGTTAGCTTTCACTCCAGTCGAAGGCACCAGTAAGATGCTCGAAATCGGCAGGCTTCCCTGCTTCGAAATAAACAGAGAGGATATCGAAGCGTGTCGGGACATCGCGGTTAGGCAGTTGCCGCAGGTAATGGCGGGCGAGGCGGCGCAGGGTTCGGCGCTTGTCGGTGTCGACCGCGGCTTCGGCAGCGGCTACCGCACGCGTGGTGCGCGTCTTGACCTCAATGAAGCAGAGGGTATCTTCGGGGGCGTTGGCTTGCGGACGCGGTAGTTTGGGCTGATGGGCAACAGGAAGCCATGCGATCAGATCGAGATCGCCAGGAGCTCTTGCCGAACGCCAGGCGCGGGCGACCACAATATATCCGCGGCGGCGGACCCAAAAGAGGGCGGCTCGCTCTCCTCGGGCGCCCGTAATGAGATGAGCGGCACGCGCCGGGCGACGACGGGCTGCCAAGCGATCGAGGGCGTCGAGCGCGGATTCGATCCAGCGAAGGCGGGTTGATGAGAACACTGTCGCCATTGTCAGGTGCGGCCGGAGATGGGGCAAGGCACGTTGGTCACTGGTGCGAGCTAAAAAAGCGGTCAGCTTAAAAGCAGTTAGCCTGGAGAGCGGTGAGCTGAAAAGCGGTCAGCGATGAAGCGGTCAGCGTATGAACCTTTGAAAGCAGGCTCTTACCTGAGGAGGAGCAGATAGATAGCCACGCCGACGCCAATGGCTGCGAGCAAGAGGGCAAGGATAACGGCGTTGCTGGCGATGCGTCCGGGCATCCAGGAGCCGGTGCGCAGCTCCCGGACCGTTCGGATGTGATGCGTGACCGCCGTAATGTTGACGACCACACCGAGGGCGACAAGCCCCACCCCTGAATAAACCGAAACACCCGAATGCCGCGGTGCCGATTGCTGGCTGGCCTGGAACTCGCGCAGGAAAAGGCCGAAGCGGGCAAGGGCGAACCCAACCCCCATCAGGCCCAGGCCAGTGCGGATCCAGGCCAGAAAGGTACGCTCGGCAGCAAAGTAAGTGCGCGGATCGTCGAGTTCGCTCGGCATAGCTGTAGGTGGATGGTACCGAAGGCGGGACCCGTCTGCCGAAGTGCAGGACAGCAAAAGGCGAGCCCGAAAGCTCGCCTTTTGTGTTGTCTCTATAAACTTGTATGCGTCTTTACAGAGGCTGCACGTCAGCTGCCTGCCAGCCCTTTGGCCCCTTCACGACGTTGAACTGCACGGCCTGACCTTCCTGCAGACTCTTAAAGCCATTGGCGGAAATGGCAGAGTAGTGCACGAAGACATCCTCGCCGTTCTGGCGCGAGATGAAGCCGTAGCCCTTCGCGTCGTTAAACCACTTCACAGTACCTTGTTCCATTTTGTTGCTATGTCCTGAGTTGAATTGCGCTGGAGTGAATCGGAGCGAAACTGGCAGAAGCCTGATGCTAGTTGGGCATGGCGAACGACTGCTCTTGCCCGGTTCGGTTCTAACGCTGCTTTAGTGTAGCAGAGTCCCGGAAATCTGGCATGAGGTAATTCTCTGTTTCGGCGTGACTTGACGCAAAATGAGACGTCGGTGGACACGCCGGCGGAGCGGCGGTAGGCGCCGATCCCGCTTTTGTGTCAGTTCGGGAATTGGGCGTTCAGCAGGGACTGCTGCGCATCGAGTTGGGCCTGCTGGGTGGTTATTTGAGCAGCCTGCATAGCCTGATCCGCATCGAGCTGCGTCTGGGCGATCGCGGTCTGAGGCGGGTCGGCGCCCAGAGCCTGCTGAATCGTGATCTGCGCCTGAGCGGTCGCCTCCTGCGCGTCGTTCATGGCCTGGGAGGCGAAGAGTTGCGCCTGTTCGGTGGCGATCTGGGCCTGCTGGGTGGCAATGGCGGCCGCGTCCTGGGCCTGAGCTCTGTTTCCAGCAGCAAGTGCAACGAAGATAAGCAGAACCAAGGCAGCCTTCATGGGGTAACTCCTGCTCTGTTCGGTTCAACAGCGGTTCGGGAAAAAAGACTCTGTGCATTTCTCGCGATCGCCCGCAGGTATGCTGGTTGGTTCATGACAGCCAGGCAACAGACCGCGCTTCTGGATGACGCGTTAGCCGAACTGGAGACTCAGTTTGCCGGGCTTCCGGCTTACAAACCCTCCGCGCCGGGCGAGGATCACATGGCCGCTGTGCTCGAAGAGGCGGCCCAGCGGCTGGGGGATAACTACCCATATTTTCACCCTCTTTATGCAGGGCAGATGCTGAAGCCGCCCCATCCTGTGGCGCGCGCGGCCTATGCCCTGGCCATGCGCCTGAACCCCAACAACCATGCCTTGGATGGAGGACGCGCCAGCTCTCGCATGGAGGTTGAGGCTGTGCGCGAGATCGCCGGAATGTTCGGCTGGACCGAGTTCCTGGGCCACCTCACCAGCGGCGGGACCTTCGCCAACCTCGAAGCGCTGTGGGTTGCCGGGCAATCCGCACCGGGAAAGACGATCGTCGCCTCGGAGCAGGCGCACTATACCCATCAGCGCATCAGCGCCGTCCTGAAGCTGCCCTTTGCCTCCGTGTCCACAGACGCTGCGGGCTGCATGAATGTCGACGCGCTGGAGGCCCTTCTCAACAGAAGCGGAGTGGGCACCGTAGTCGTGACGCTTGGAACCACGGCGATGGGGGCAGTCGATCCGCTGGATGAAATTCTGAAACTTCGGTCTCTCTACCCGTTCAGGATCCATGTGGATGCGGCCTATGGAGGTTATTTCCGGCTGGCTTCGAATTTGGGCGCCGAGGCAGCCCGGGCTCTCGAGCGGATCGGCGAAGTGGATTCCATCGTCGTCGATCCGCACAAGCATGGCCTCCAGCCCTATGGATGCGGCTGCGTGCTGTTTCGCGACCCGGCGGTGGGGCGCTGGTACCGGCACGATTCTCCGTATACCTACTTCACCTCGCAGGAGCTACATCTGGGGGAGATCAGCCTGGAGTGTTCGCGGGCGGGGGCAGCGGCAGTCGCATTGTGGGCCACGCAGAGGCTTCTGCCGCTGGAGCGGGGCGGTGCTTTCGCGCAGGGGCTGGAGCAGGGGCGCGAGGCGGCGCTGCGTATGCAACGGTACCTCGCCGGAGATCCGCGTTTCGTCGCCGGACCCACGCCGCAACTGGATATTCTGGTTTGGGCGGTGCGGGCAGGGAACGTGGCGGAGTCCTCGCGCCTGGCGGAAGAGGTCTTCGAGCGGGCTGCCGCGGACAGTCTGCACCTCGCTCTGGCTCATTTGCCGACGCGGTTCTTTCCGGGAGCCGACTGGGCAGCGGACGCTGGCCAGGTGACCTGTCTGCGATCCGTCCTGATGAAGCCGGAGCATCTGGCGTGGGTCGATGAGATCACCCGGCGCCTCGAGCGGGCGCTGGACGGAACCCTGTAAAGCTAAGGAGAATAATTCGCTGATGAATGGGTCGCAACTCTCGATGAAAGCGGATACACTGGCCGTCGTGGTCCTGCCGGAACTGGGCGGCAAGATTGCCTCGCTGCGCTGGTTGCCCCGAGATGTGGAGCTGCTGCAGTCGCCTCTGACGGATTACACGGCAAGAGACATGACCATGGGCTTTGAAGAAAGCGACGCCAGCGGTTGGGATGAATGCCTGCCCTCGGTTGCGGCTTGTTCCCTGCGTACGCCCAGGGGTCCGGTTCGCGTGCCGGATCATGGCGATTTCTGGAGGTTGCCCTGGAGCTGCGAGCAGACCGGGAATGAGATCCGAATGAAAGCCACGGGAGCCGGTTTGCCGCTGCAGATGGAACGCAGGCTGTCACTCCGGGACGATACGCTCCGCGTCGAGTATCGGGTGGAAAACATCAGCGATCAACCCATCGAGTACGCATGGTCGGCGCACCCGCTCTTTGCTGTCGACCCCGAAGACCGCGTTCAGTTGCCGGAGTCGGTGAAGACCGTCCGGGTCGAAGGATCGGCCGGTGATCGGCTCGGTGCGAAAGGCACGGGGCATTCGTGGCCGCGAACGAAGTCCGCAGCCGGTGAAGCGATCGATCTGAGCCTGGCTGGGCGAATCGGTGACGGAATTGGGGATAAGGTCTTCGCGCAGTCTCCGTTGGAGGGATGGGCCGCGATCGTCCGGCCGAAGCGCGGCGTGCGCATTGAAGTCGGCTTCGATCCGCGGCAGATGCCGTGGCTGGGTCTGTGGCTCTGCTATGGCGGCTGGCCGCAGGGCATGGCGCGTCGGCAGCAATGTGTGGCCCTCGAGCCGTGCACGGCGCCCATGGACTCGCTCGCCGAAGCCATCGAACAGCGCTCCGCCCGGAACCTGGCGCCGGGCAAATTCGATTCATGGGCAATGCAGGTCCGGGTACAGGCTGTCGCGGGCTCGTGAGGAAATCTGGAGGAAATACTGTGGCAGCAAACGATACCGAAATGTTGAACGGCAGCCTTGTCACCGAGATCCACCTGAAGCAGTTTGGGGGCGATCCGAGGCTGTTTCTGGCGCCGGGGCGCGTGAACCTGATCGGGGAGCACACCGATTATTCTGGCGGCTTTGTGATGCCGGCGGCCATCGATTTCGGCACTTTTGCGTCAGCTTCACTCCGCCGCGATGGGCGGACCGAGATCTGGTCGGAAAACTTCGCCGAGGGGGCGACGTTCGGCGCCGATGAAGTTCCGAAGAAAGGTGTCGGGCACTGGTCGGATTATCCGCTGGGCGTGGCTTGGGCACTCCGCGAGGCAGGCGTTGAAGTTCCGCCCTACAGTCTCACTCTGCAGGGCGATGTCCCGGTAGGAGCCGGATTGAGTTCCTCGGCCTCGATCGAGGTGGCAACGGCCTTCGCCCTGCTGAGACTCACCGGCGCGCAGATGTCGCGCAACGAGATCGCAAAACTTTGTCAGCGGGCGGAAAACGTCTTCGTAGGCGCGTCCTGCGGCATCATGGATCAGTTCATCGCCTGTAATGGCGCTGCGGACCACGCCCTTCTGCTCGATTGCCGCTCGCTGGAATTCCGGCTCGCGCCAATACCGCACGATGTAAGCCTGGTGATCGCCAACACCATGGTGAAGCACTCAGTGGCAGGCGGCGAATACGGAACGCGGCGACGGGAAGTCGAAGAGGGGACAGCGATCCTGCGGCAGCATCGGTCGGAGATCGAATTGCTGAGGGACGCGACGCCTCAGGACCTGGAGCAGTGGGGACATGAGATGCCTGACAATGTGCTGCGACGCTGCCGGCACGTCATCACCGAAAACCTGCGGACAGTGGCGGCAGCGGATGCGCTGGAGGCCGGCAATTTGCGCAAGCTGGGCGACCTGATGGCCGCCGCGCATGTGAGCTATCGCGATGACTTCGAGGCCAGCTGTATGGAGGCTGACGTCATGGTCGAAGCAGCTCAGACCCTTCCTGGTTTAATCGGCGCGCGCCTCACAGGCGGGGGATTCGGCGGTTGTACGGTGAATCTGGTGGAGCAGAGGCATGCGGAGACCTTCGCGGCGGCTCTGAAGGAGCGCTACCGGGCGGCCACGGGAATCGACGCCGAAATCTACCAGTGCCATGCCTCGGCAGGCGCCCACGCCGTCGCAGAATAATATTGATTCCGCGTTGTTTGGACGAACCGCTTTGTTTGCTGTCGGAGAAATTTTTTGGCCAATACAGGAGCTGGAGGCGGTCCAGGCATCTCACCGGCAAAAGGCCTGCAGCCAAAGCCGTAGAGAATTGCACAGAAGGACCATTCCGGCGTCCGAGCTGCCGATGAAAGAATCGCATGGTTCGGGATTCGGCATGAGACACTTAGGGATTGCCTTATCCTGAGGGTGAGGCGCTGGGCCGAGACCGGAGAAAACGTTTAGAGATGCGCTTTATTAATCGTTCTCAATATTTCCCCCCGGAAGGCTTAACTGTGGGCGGAATTGTTGCCTACTTCTCCATGGAAATTGCTGTGACCCCGGAGATGCCCACCTACAGTGGGGGCCTCGGCGTCCTCGCCGGCGATACGCTGCGAGCAGCCGCTGACATGGGTTTGCCGGTGGCGGCTGTAACCCTCGCTCATCGCAGGGGATACTTCCATCAGCACCTGGATAGCAACGGAATCCAGTTTGAGGAGCCGCAGCCGTGGAGTCCGGATACCCTGTTGACCGGCGAGGCGCCGGTCGTGACCGTGACCATCGAGGGCCGCTCGGTGGGGGTGCGCTCGTGGCGTTACGAAATGGAGGGAGTGGCGGGACACCGTATACCCATCTACTTCCTCGATACCGACCTCGAGCAAAATGACCCGCGGGATCGATCCCTCACTGACTGCCTCTACGGTGGTGATGCAGAATACCGCTTGCGCCAGGAGGCAATCCTCGGCATTGGCGGCGCGCGCATGTTGCACGCTCTTGGCTACGCCCCCTCGGTGTACCACATGAATGAAGGCCATGCCTCCCTGCTGATCATCCCGGTCATGGAGCAGGAACTGAGCGGGGCATCGCTGCAGACAGCCACCGAGCGCGATGCAGAAGCCGTGCGGCGGAAGTGCGTCTTCACCACGCATACTCCGGTCCCGGCCGGACACGACCGTTTTTCCGGTGAACAGGCATATCGAATCCTGGGCGGCGAGAGCGCTGGTCTTCTGGAGCGCTTCGGGTGTTTTCATGATGGGCTGCTGAACATGACGTATGTCGCGCTGCGCTTCTCGCGCTTTGTCAATGGCGTGGCCATGCAGCACGGCAAGGTTTCGCGGCAAATGTTTCCCGAATACACCATCGACGCGATCACCAATGGCGTCCACGCCGGTACCTGGACTGCACCCTCGGTGCAGATGGTGTTCGACAAACACCTCCCCCGCTGGCGTCAGGACAATGTAACGCTGCGCTATGCCATCGACATTCCGGAAAACGAAATCGTCGAAGCCCACGCGCAGTCGAAGAACATCCTGCTGGACGTCGTGAAGCAGACCACCGGCATCCAGATGCAGCCGGATGTCTTCACCATCGGTTTCGCGCGCCGTGCCGCCACCTACAAGCGCGCCGATCTGCTCTTTACCGACCCCGAACGCCTGGTGCGATGTGCCGAGAAGCAGGGCGGAATGCAGATCCTGTATGCAGGCAAAGCCCACCCCGCCGACGAACCGGGAAAGGCGAAAATCCGGCGCGTGATCGAATTGGCACGCGATCTGCGCGACAGCGCGCTCAAGGTGGTCTATCTCGAGAATTACGAGTGGAAGCTGGGCGCGCTGCTCACCGGCGGCGTCGATCTGTGGTTGAACACGCCGCGGCGTCCATACGAGGCATCCGGCACCAGCGGTATGAAGGCTGCGCTGAATGGCGTCCCGAGCCTCAGCATTCTGGACGGCTGGTGGATCGAAGGCTGGATCGAAGGCGTCACCGGATGGGCCATCGATGATCACGAGGATGAACCGGGTGAGGCGCGTTCCCTCTACGAGCATCTGGAGCAGGTGATTCTGCCCCTCTTTTACAAGGACCAGGGACAATGGCGGCGCATCATGCGCTCCACCATCGCGCTGAATGGCTCCTTCTTCAACACCCAGCGCATGCTGGAGCAATACGTGATCAATGCATACTTCCCCGAGCACCGTGTGGAGAAGAATGCCGAGGCACCGGAACCCAGCATGGAAGGAACGTTGGTTCGCTAAGCTGCGGGCACGCCGCTCCCCATGGGCAGCGTGTTCTGCCGTGCATCGAGTTACGTGCCCGGAAGACCGTTCGCTATCGCACGGAAGGTGCCTCCCTGCGGTGCTATACTTTCGCTGAAATTTCAATAAGCATCTCATCCGTAACGGAGTTGCCAGGATACCGCGGAGTTCTCGCTCCTCGGACAGCGCTGATTCTGCATTGACCAGCAGGGAGAGATTTTCTTGAGCCAGGCGTCGCCTTCGCTGAAGGAACTGGAGCGGGAGTCCACCCGGCGCCCGCTGTGCGTTGACCTCGATGGGACGCTGGTCAAGAGCGACACGCTCATGGATTCCCTGCTGCTGCTGCTGCGAAGTCGCCCCCACACGGCGCTGATGTTTCCCCTCTGGCTGCTTCGCGGCAAAGCCGCGCTGAAGGCGGAAGTCACTTCACGCGTGTCTCTGGATGTGCGGCATCTGCCTTACAACCGCTCGCTGGTCGAGTTTCTCGAAGCGGAGCGCGGCGATGGCCGGAAGATTCATCTCGCCACCGGGGCCGATCGACAGCTGGCAGAGCGCATCGCCGATCACCTGAGCCTCTTCGACGGCGTACTGGCCAGCGATGGCAAAACCAACATGACCGGCGGCAACAAGCTGGAGGGTCTGCGCCAAACCTTCGGGGAACACGGCTACGATTACATCGGCAACGCCAATCCCGATATACCGCTGCTGGAGCACGCGGGCACGGCTATGGTGGCCAACCCGGTTTTCCCCCTGCGGGCGCGTCTGCGGGTGCGCGGAATCACGGTCGAGCGGGAGTTTGACGATCGGGCAGCCCCCGCAAAGGCGTTTCTGAAAGCGATCCGCCTGCACCAGTGGGCCAAAAATATCCTGATCTTCGTACCGATGCTGCTGGCGCACGTACTGCGAGCCGAAACCCTCGCGCTCGCGGCCATTGCCTTTATCAGCTTCAGCCTCGGGGCATCTTCCACCTACATCCTCAACGACCTGCTGGACCTCGAGGCAGACCGGCGGCATCCTCGCAAACGGCTGCGGCCCTTCGCTGCGGGCGACCTCTCCGTGGGCATGGGAGCTGCCATCGCGATCGCCTCTCTGGGCGGAGCAATCGCGATTGCGTCCGTGTTTCTGCCGGCATCTTTTATGGTCTGGCTGCTCCTGTATCTGGTCACCACACTCTCCTACTCGCTTTACCTCAAGCGCATTGTGCTGGTGGATGTAATCCTGCTGTCCGGCCTCTACACCCTGCGCCTGCTGGCCGGCGCGGCCGCCGCCAAAGTCGATATCTCGCCCTGGCTGGCAGCGTTTTCCCTATTTTTATTCCTGAGCCTGGCGATGGTGAAGCGCTTTAGCGAGCTCGAAAATATACGCGCGCGGGGGCAGACGCTGGCCAACGGGCGCGGGTATCTGCTGGCCGACATCGAGCAGCTGCGGAGCTTCGGGACCGCCAGCGGATACGCATCCGTTGTGGTCTTCTCCTTCTACATCGGAATGCGCGATACCGCGACACTGTACCGCCATCCCATCCGCCTCTGGCTGATCACGCCGCTGATGATTCTGTGGCTGAGCCGGGTGTGGCTGCTGGCCTCGCGGGGCGAGCTGGATGAAGACCCGGTGATTTTTGCGGTTACCGATCGCATGAGTTTGCTGATCGGCGCAGCCGTAATGGTGATCGCGGTGCTTGCCGCCTCGTAAGATGAGAAAGTGAGTTTCATGGGCAAGAAGAATCCGCCGCCGCGCTTCGAATCCTGGGGGCGGTATCCGAAGTTTCAGGCCAGCGTCGCTCCACTGCACTGGACCACCGATTATCCGCTGCCGCATCCTCCTGCGGCAAAGCAGCTGCCGGTCGGCCTCGGGCGCAGCTACGGCGATGTGTGCCTGCTGGAGAATGGAACGCTGCTTGAGACCACTGGCATGGACCGGCTGCTCGGGTTCGATCCGGCGACAGGCGTGCTGCGCTGCGAGGCAGGCGCATCGCTGAACGCGATTCTGGATTTTGCGGTACCGCGGGGGTTCTTTCTGCCGGTAACCCCGGGGACCAGGTTCGTAACCGTCGGCGGCGCGATTGCCAATGACATCCACGGCAAGAACCATCAGGTGGCAGGCACCTTTGGGCGCCATGTGCTGCGCTTCGAACTGGTGCGTTCCGATGGATCGCGCTTCGTCTGCAGTCCCATCGAGAATCCGGACTGGTTTGCGGCCACCATCGGCGGAATGGGACTGACCGGGTTGATGACGTGGGCGGAGATCCGGCTGCGGCCCATCGTTTCGCGCAAGATCGATTACCGTGGCGACAAGTTCCACGGAATCGACGAATTCTTTGCGCTCTCTGAGGCCGCCACCAGCGAGTACACCGTGGCCTGGATCGATTGCGTTTCCAACGGACGGAACTTTGCACGCGGTATCTTCATGCAGGGCGATCACACGCAGATTCCCGGACCGCTGAATCGGAGCCGGGAGTCGAAACTCGTCTTCCCCGTTGAACTGCCCGAGTTGGCTCTGAACCGCTACTCCATGGCCATGTTCAACACCCTCTACTTCCACAAGCAGTGGGGTCAGCAGAAGGTTGGGCCGGTGGATTACGAGCCGTTCTTCTATCCACTGGATTCCGTGCAGCACTGGAATCGAATGTACGGCAGAAATGGTCTGTTGCAATTCCAGAACGTGCTGCCGCCGGAGAGCGGCCGCGAAGGGATGCTGGAAATCCTGAAGGCAATCAGCAAATCCGGCCTCGCTTCGTTTCTGGCGGTGATCAAATTCTTCGGCGACGTCCCCTCAGTAGGCATGATGTCGTTTCCGATCCCCGGACCCATGCTGGCGCTCGATTTTCCCATTCGACGTGAGGTGAGCTTCGATCTTGTCGACCGCCTGGCACGGATCACGCTCGCTTACGGGGGACGGATGTATTCGGCCAAAGACGCGCGGATGACGCCGGAGCAGTTTCAGGCCTTCTATCCGCAGTGGCAGGAATTTGCGCGCTATGTCGATCCCGGCTTCGATTCGGCATTCTGGCAGCGGGTGACGGGGCGGAGGCGGATCGATGGCGAACTCTGACGGCTACCGCCAGGGATTACCCCGGCGAATCCTGGCGTTGGGCGCAACCTCGGCCATTGCAGAAGCCGCCTTGCGCCTGCTGGCGGAGATCGGCGCGAGCTTTTACCTTGTGGGGCGTAACCCGGATAAGCTCGCCGCCGTGCAGGCGGATTTGCTGACGCGTGGGGCGGCAGCGGCATCGACCATCGCGGTCGATCTGGACGACACCAGCCTGCACCCTGCGGTTCTGAGCCACGCGATTGCCGCCCTGGGAACCATCGACTTGGCGCTGATTGCGCATGGAGTACTCGGCGATCAGCAGCAAGCTGAGGCGGATTATTCAGCGGCGGAAGCGGTTCTGCGCACGAACTTGTTATCAGCGGTGTCCCTGATCGGTGGCCTGGCCAATTATTTTGCCTCCGAAAACCGTGGAACTATCGCAGTGATCTCTTCGGTGGCCGGGGACCGCGGGCGGAAGAGTAATTATGTTTACGGTGCGTCGAAGGGCGGACTGAATGTCTATCTCGATGGCCTGCGCCATCGCCTTCACGGCACTGGCGTGCATGTGCTCACAATCAAGCCCGGCTTTGTGGCGACGCCGATGACCGCACACCTGCCGCCCAGCCCCCTGTTCGCCTCTCCAAAGCGCGTGGCCGCCGACATCCTGCGGGCCGTGGAGAAGGGAAGGCAGGTCACCTACACCCCACCCTTCTGGTGGGGCATCATGTTGGTCGTTCGCAGCCTTCCCGGATTCATCTTCAATCGCCTGAACTTCTGAGTTCGTGCTGGAACTGTGCCGTCGGCCGCACAGCCGGGTATGCGGTAACCCACTTGGACCTGAATCGCGTTCGTCGCCGGTGTCATCTATCGCGTAATGGCTGATTTGTCTCGGTCGCGGAGTCTTTTTGATGCGGCGACCCGTCTTCATCACACATAGAGCCGTCACCAGGCAAGCCTTTTCCTAAACAGGCAAAGCATTGATACTGAGAAAGGGATTGGTGTCGGGCGTCACGCGTAGTTAACTGCTCCGGAATTCCCGCATCCCGGAGTACTCTTCCCGGCCGCCGCGAGGCGCGCACCGCAGGAGAAGCTGAACTGATATGTGGATAGTCCGCCTCGCGCTGCGACGGCCCTATACCTTCGCCGTTGTGGCGCTGCTGCTGATGGTGTTGGGTCCGCTGGCCATCATGAATATGCCGGTGGACATTTTCCCCAACATCAATATTCCGGTCATCTCCATGGTCTGGAATTATCAGGGATTCTCTCCGGAGCAGATGGCGAGCCGCATTGTCACGCTGAGCGAGCGCTCGCTGACGACGACGGTCAACGACATCGAGCATATCGAATCGACTTCCCTCTACGGTATCGCCGTCGTCAAGATTTACTTTCAGCCGGGCGTTAACATCGCCAACGCCGTTGCTCAGGTAACGGCCATCGCGCAGACCCAGATCCGGCAAATGCCGCAGGGCACCACCCCGCCCCTGGTCATTCAGTACAACGCATCGAGCGTGCCGATCATTCAGCTGGGGCTCTCTGGGCAGGGATTGTCTGAGATGCAGCTGAACGACCTCGGCCTCAACTTCATCCGGACACAGCTGGTGACCGTGCCGGGCGCGGGTATTCCCTACCCCTACGGCGGCAAGCAACGGCAGGTGCAGGTAGACCTGAATATGCCCGCCCTGCAGTCGAAAGGTTTGTCCCCGGCGGATGTAGTCAATACCATCGGTGCGCAGAACCTCATCCTGCCCTCGGGCACCATGAAGATCGGCCCGTTCGAATATCAGGTGGAGACTAACAGTGCCCCGCTCAACGTTGCCGAACTAAATGATCTGCCTATCCGTCAGGTCAACGGGGCCATGGTGTACATCTACGATGTGGCGCATGTGCGGAATGGATTCCCGCCGCAGACCAACATCGTGCGCGTCGACGGGCAGCGAGCTTCTTTGCTTTCCGTCATCAAGACGGGGAACGCCTCCACATTGAACATCGTCAAAGGCATCCTGTTCAAGGCTGAGAGCCTGAAGTCGCAGTTGCCCCCGCAGCTGAAAATCACGCCCCTGGCCGATCAGTCGATTTTCGTTAGAGCATCCATCGACGGAGTGGTCCACGAAGCGATTATCGCCGCGTGTCTGACGGCGGTCATGATCCTCATCTTTCTGGGCAGCTGGCGGAGCACCGTCATTATCGCGGTTTCGATTCCCCTCTCGATCCTGACCTCGCTTCTGGTGCTCAGCGCCCTCGGCGAGACCATCAACATCATGACGCTGGGCGGTCTCGCCCTGGCTGTCGGCATTCTCGTTGACGACGCCACCGTGGAGATCGAAAACATCAACCGGAACCTCGAGTCCGGCAAAGCCATCGAACAGGCCATTCTGGATGGCGCCGCGCAAATCGCCGTTCCGGCCCTGGTCGCCACGATTTCGATCTGCATCGTCTTCGTGCCCATGTTCTTTCTCAGCGGCGTGGCAAGGTATCTGTTCGTGCCGCTGGCCGAAGCCGTGGTGTTCGCGATGCTGGCCTCCTATCTGCTGTCGCGCACCGTCGTGCCCACCATGGCCAAGTATCTGCTGAAGGAACACGACGAGGCTGATGTTGAGCGGAAGCACGGCAGTCGCAATCCCTTCACCCGGTTTCAGCTCGCCTTCGAGAGCCGTTTCGAAAAGATTCGCCTCGGCTACCGCCGCATTCTGGAGCTCTGCATCGAGTATTCCGCTGTCTTCATGATCATTTTCTTCGTCTTCACCATGGGCTCGGCTGCGTTCCTGTACAAGTATCTGGGCGAGGACTTCTTCCCCACCGTAGACAGCGGACAGTTCAAGCTGCACGTGCGCGCGCGCACCGGTACGCGCATCGAGGACATGGCGGCGCTTTGCGACCGCATCGACAACACCATCCGCGAGGTGATCCCGCACAAAGAACTGGTCACCATCATCGACAACATCGGACTTCCCTATTCCGGCATCAACACCTCCTACTCCAACTCCGCGCCGGTAGGTCCTTCCGACGCCGATATTCAGGTTTCGCTTACCGAGGATCACCATCCTACGGATGATTATGTGGGGCGGCTAAGGGAGATTTTGCCGCAGCGATTCCCAGGCACGGAGTTCTACACGCTGCCCGTGGATATGGTGACGCAGATCCTGAACTTCGGGCTGCCGGCGCCGATCGATATTCAGGTCGTTGGTCCGAACCAGCAGGCCAATCGCGAATTTGCAGAGCAGCTGCTGAATGAAATCAAGTACGTTCCCGGAACCGCGGATATGCGCATCCAGCAGCCCTTCGACGACCCCAAACTGCAGATTAATGTGGACCGAACCATGGCGCAAAGCCAGGGGCTGCAGCAGCGGGACGTGGCGCAGAGTCTGCTGGTCGCAACCAGCGGCAGCTTTCAAACCTCGCCTACCTTTTATCTTGATCCGCGCAACGGTGTGGAGTACGACATCGCCGCCGAGGCGCCCCAGTACAGCCTGGACACACTGCAGGATCTGAAAAATATTTCCATTACCCCCGGCAGCGGCGCATCCGCGATGGGCGGAGGCGGTGCCGCGCCGACCACCAGCGCTTCTTACGGCGCGGGTATGCCGCCGCAACCGGGCCCCGTTGGCGGCCAGCCCGTGCACATTCTGGGCAACGTGGCGGACATCGTTCCGGGGGAAGAGGCGGCTACGGTCAACCACTACAACATCACGCCGGTCATCGATATCTTCGGCAACGTAGTGGGCACCGACCTGGCGAGCGTCAGCAAGCAGATTCAGCACATCGTGGATCGCGAAAAAGGTCATCTGCCGCGCGGATCGAGGATCGTCGTCCGCGGCCAGGTGCAGACGATGCGCACCTCCTTCGAGGGCCTGCTTGCCGGCTTGGTGTTCTCGATTCTGCTGGTATATCTGCTGATCGTCGTCAACTTCCAGTCGTGGCTCGATCCCTTCATCATCATTTCGGCCCTGCCGGCCGCCATTTCCGGGATTGTCTGGTTTCTGTTTCTCACCGGAACCCGGCTTAGCGTGCCGGCCCTGACTGGCGCCATCATGTGCATGGGCGTGGCCACTTCCAACTCGATTCTGGTGGTGAGCTTCGCGCGCGAACAGCTGGAGGAGACGGTGGGTGATGCGGCCCGGTCGGCTCTCAACGCCGGCTATGTGCGCTTCCGTCCGGTGCTGATGACGGCGCTGGCCATGATTCTCGGCATGGTGCCAATGTCGCTGGGGCTCGGATCGGGCGGCGAACAAAACGCCCCATTGGGTCGCGCCGTGATCGGCGGACTGCTCTTCGCCACCGTTTCGACCCTGTTTTTTGTGCCAACGATCTTCAGCGTGATGCACGGCAGGCTGGAACGACGGCGGCGGGACCGTGAGAAGCAGCGCCACAGACCGCAGCTGGTGACGGGGAGTTAACGATGAGCGAAGGAAGTCAGGAACAGGAAAATCACAGCGAACGTCCCCCTATCTCCGGGCGCAAGGCGATTCTGCTGCTCGTTTTGGTGCTCGTGGTTGCAGTGGCCGTGGCCGTAGCCAGCATCGTTCCGCGCATGCGCGCGCAGAAGTCGTTACGGCAGCGAACGGACACGCTGGCCCTGGCCGACGTCACCGTCGCAACACCAAAGCTGGGATCACCCAGTCAGGAGATCGTCCTGCCAGGCAATATGTTTGCCTGGGTCGATTCCCCAATCTATGCGCGCACCGATGGCTATCTGGAGAAGTGGTACTTCGACATCGGCGCGCACGTCAGAAAAGGACAGCTGCTGGCCACCATCGCCAGCCCGGAAGTTGATCAGCAACTCGCGCAGGCGAAGGCGGACCTGCTCACAGCAGAATCCAACGCCGGTTATGCGAAACAGCAGGCGCAACGCTACACGGCATTGCTGGCCAGCAATGCCGTCGCCAGACAGGACACGGAGAACTTCGTCACCCAGCAGGCATCGACCAATACCCAGGTGAAATCCGCCCAGGCGAACGTGCAGCGGATCGAGCAGCTGGTGGGCTTCGAAAAGGTATATGCGCCCTTCAGCGGAACCGTCACGGCACGCGACGTGGATATCGGCACGCTGATCAACGCCGGAGCGGGTACTTCGGGCGGTCGCGAGATGTTTCACATGGACGACGAACACATCATGCGCGTCTACGTGAACGTGCCGCAGGCCGACTCTCTGTCGTGCACACCGGGAACTCCGGCCGATCTGACGTTATCGCAGTTTCCCGGACGCCGCTTCCAGGGCAAAGTGGTTCGCACATCGCGATCCATCGATCCCAGCTCGCGCACCCTGCTGGTTGAAGTGGATGTGCCGAATCCGGACGGTGCCCTCGTTCCTGGCGCTTACACCGAGGTGCACTTCAAAGTGAAGGTGGTTAAGCAGACCCTGATCCTTCCCGTTTCAACCCTGATGTTTCGCGAAGAGGGCCTGCGCGTCGTGACGGTGGTGAACAACAGGGCGAAGCTTGTGCCGATCACCATCGGCCAGGATGACGGCCGCGAGGTGCAGGTCCTTGAAGGGCTGAACGCCAATGATGAGGTGGTGCAGAATCCTCCCGACTCGATCGTCGACGGGGAAGAGGTGCGGGTTGTTAAGCCGAACGACAGCGGAATTCCGGGAGTGCCTCCGGAGGAGCATGGCCACGCCGCGGGACCGGAGGGGGGCAATTGAGGACGCACCTTCGGGCCACAGGATGGGTCGGGCCGGCGCTCCTGCTTCTGCTGACCGGCTGCACTGTGGGCCCGAACTACCATCGGCCGAGCGCGCCGCAGGCTCCTTCCTGGAAGGAAAATGCGGCCCCGCCTCCCAATCCGCCCAACGGCACATGGAAGCAGGCCGAGCCCAGCGACGGCGTACTGAAGGGCAAGTGGTGGGAAACGTACGGCGATCCCCAGCTCAATTCCCTCGAGGACAAGGTTGCCGTCTCCAACCAGACGCTGAAGATCGCAATGGAACAATACTTCGAGGCCCGCGAGCAGGTGCAGGTTGCGCGGTCTCAGTATTACCCCACGCTGGCTGCGGGCTTTTCGGCGGAGCGGACGCGCAACTCGTATAACCAGCCGAACACGGTGCGCGGCATTTCGCGCTACCAGTACAACACCTACAGCATCGCCGGACAGGCGCAGTGGGAGCCGGACCTGTGGGGACAGGTGCGGCGCACCGTCGAGCAGTCCCGGGCCAGCGCGCAGCAATCGGCCGCGCTGCTGGCGAATGTCGAGCTGAGCGTGCGCGCGGAGTTGGCGTCCGACTACTTCGAAACGCGCGGGCTCGACTCCCAGAAGGAATTGCTGGACAATACCGTAACCTCCTACCAGGAGTATCTGAAACTCACGCAGATACGGTTTCACGGAGGGGTTGCGACCGAGTCCGATGTTGCGCTGGCGCAGACGCAACTGGAAACGACCCGCGCTCAGGACATCGATGTAGGAGTGGCACGGGCGCAGTACGAGCACGCCATCGCAACCCTGATCGGGGTGCCGGCTTCCGTCTTCAGCCTCCCAGCCATGCCGCTGGGGCAGAACATTCCGCAGGTTCCCGTGGGCGTGCCGTCGGAATTGCTGGAGCGCAGGCCCGATATCGCGGCGGCGGAACGCCAAGTGGATGCTGCCAACGCGCAGATCGGGATCGCCATCTCTGCCTACTATCCGAATATTTCGCTGACGGGTACGGGTGGGATGCTGAGCGGCGAGCCCGGGACGCTGATCCAGGGGCCCAGCGAGATGTGGTCGCTGGGAGCTTCGGCGGTGGAGTTGATCTTCGACGCGGGACGACGGCACGCAATTACCGAGCAGGCGCGCGACGCCTACGATCAGCAGGTGGCCAATTACCGGCAAACCGTCCTGACCGCCTTTCAGGACGTCGAAGACAACCTGTCGACGCTGCGAATCCTGGATCAGGAATGGGTGACCCAGACCGCAGCGGTCGCTGCGGCGCGGCGCTCGCTGAACATCAGTACTAATCGCTATAGAGGCGGAGTGACGACTTACCTGGAAGTCCTCACCGCACAGACCGCGCAGCTGACCAATGAGCGCACCCAGGCCGACATCGCCACCCGCCAGTTTGTGGCCAGCGTTCAGCTCATCCGCGCACTGGGCGGAGGCTGGGATACAACACAGCTGCCAAAACTGTAACCGTCTCAGTATCTGGTACTCCGACCCGATGAACAGGTCCCTGGTCCCGAGCGACCCACATTGCGGTAGAGGCCCCGGCCTCTTCAGGCTGAACAAGCGCAGGCGTATAAGATAGCCCTGGCCTTCAGGCCGGGGAAACGAAAGCCGAAAATGTGAGGGCCTTTAGGCCCGGAACGCATCCGGTCACAGCCTTAATACGCTGACGCCTGGGTAGGCGAAGGCTGGGTAACGAACGCCTGCGTGGCCAGTCCTCCCGCGATGCGGTAGATGGCGAACTGCCGGAACGTGAGCCCGCGCAGTTCGAAGAGCAGATCGGCGCGCCCGCTTCCCTCCGTATCCACTGCGTCGATCAGCTGCAGACGCGGCGTAACGTCCAGCCTATTGTCGCTGGTCACCTGCTTCAGCAGGACCTGCGGCTTCCCATAGAAATCCGGCTGAGCGACGATGGTGACGTATTTGGTAGGCGTGTCCACGGTCCGCCCTGAGAGAACCATGGTGGCACCGCCGCCAAAGCTAAGCCCGAAGGCATGGAAGCTTTCGTCCGTGAGTTCCGGCAACTTGGGCGCGGTCGGCAGTGCTGCCTTGTGGCGTCGGGCGTGGGTGCCGGTGTGCGCAGTGGTCGCCGTGGATTGCGCGACCGGTGGTGGCGGAGCAACAGCCTGAGCCGCGATAGTCTCCAGATCCGCCTTCATCTTGTTCTCGTCATCAGGATTGGCCCAGGAATAGGCATACGACTCATGCTCGGTGCTGCGCGCGTCGGAGACACCGGCGATCTGCTGCATATCGGTGGGCACGCCGAAGAGGGCATCAGCCTTGTCAATCTTCTCCTGCTCGGCTGGCTTGCCGTAGCCGAGCCGCGGACGATCCGGATCCACCGCCGGCTGTGCGCTTGTGGCCGCAGTGCTGTTGCTGTTGTGGTGCGTATGCAGCGTAGGCCGGTCCGGATCGACATCCGGAGCGGGATTGGACGCCGAACCTGCCCCGGAATCCGGGCTGCTTCCGGAGCCTGAACTGGCGCCGCCGGGGCGCTCATGCAAGGTAGGACGATCCGGATCCGCCAGCGGAGCATTTTTTGCCGTCGTCGATTCCTGGGACCCCCCCCCGGCACTGTTCTCATCCGCAGGCCGATGCGCGAAATGGGGCTTGTCGGGATTGTAGTCTTTGACCTCCTGGGGCATGTGCTGCGATTTGGGCCGCCTCACCACCACCGGCGGAGCCTGGTATGTTCCCACGCCCACCCACAGTCCGGCAATGTTCTCGGCGTCGCGAATGTCGAAGAAGCCCTTCGGCTGTCCGGCCACCTCCAGTTCATATTGGGTCCCGGAAAGCACAGCCAGAGGCGCCGGTTCGGCAAGGTAAAGGCCACCGGGCTGATATTGCGTCCCATCCCACACAGCGATGGGGATAAGCCGGTTCGCCTTCGGATCTTTCAGATCGCCCGTATATTCGAGAACGGCCGTCGCCCGCAGATGCCCGGCGCTCTCCTGCTGCTCGGGATTGATATGCCCCGGGTACTGGCCGTAAACCGGCAGAGCGCAGGCGGCCGCGCAAAGGTATCCAATAAGATTGGGCTTAAGCCGTAACATGGTTCTCAGATCCAGGAAACTATCTCCATTGTGCGCGTGCCTGCGCACCCAAATCCACTCCGCAAAGGAAGACGATGGACATCAACGAGAAGGTTGCCGATTTCACGCTCCAGAACGATCAGGAGAACACCGTACATCTGTACGACTTTGCCGGCAAACCCGTGGTTCTGTTCTTTTATCCCAAGGCGGATACGCCCGGCTGCACCATCGAGGCCTGCGGCTTCCGGGATCAGTTCAAAAAAATTCAGGACACCGGAGCCGTGGTGATGGGCATCTCGCGCGACACCCCCAAAGCCCAGAAGAAGTTCCGCGAAAAGTACGATCTGCCCTATTCCCTCCTTGCTGATGTAGACGAAACGGTTTGCAATCAGTTTGGCGTCCTGAAGGAAAAGAACATGTACGGGAAGAAAGTGATGGGCATCGAGCGGACCACCTTCCTGATCGGCCCGGACCAGCGCCTGCTGAAGGTCTTCCCCAAGGTGAAGCCCGAGGGCCATGCCGAGGAGGTGCTGGCGACGCTGAAGGGTCTGAAGTCGCAGTAGATGCCTCCGATCCTTTCCCGCGACTTCTATCTTCACCCCCCCGATGTGGTGGCGGGGCAGCTGCTCGGTAAGCTGCTGGTCCGGCGATACAAGACGGGCCAGGGATCCTCGACAAAAGCGATCCGGCTGGCTGGCCGGATCGTGGAGGTGGAGGCTTATTTCGGCCTGGACGATCCGGCGGCCCACACCTTCGTCGGCAAAACTGCACGGAATGCGGTTCTCTTCGGGCCGCCCGGTTTTGCCTACGTCTACTTCATCTACGGAATGCACTTCTGCCTTAACATCTCCTGCGAGCCGGAGGGCCAGGCCGGCTCCCTGCTCTTGCGGGCGCTCGAGCCGGTGGAAGGGCTGGAGACGATGGCTCAGCTGCGAGGTTTGCCGTCCGATGCCGCACCCCGCCTGCTCACCAGCGGACCTGGCCGCCTGTGCCAGGCATTGGACATCCGGCGCGAGACGCACAACGGCATTGACGTCACCAGCGCTCGGTCCGGACTGCATGTTGAGGACGACGGCTTCGTGTCCGGGCAAATTGAGGTTACGCCGCGGGTGGGAATCAGCAAGGCGGCGGAGCGGCCGCTCCGGTTTTCGTTGGCAGGCAACCGGTTTGTCTCCCGCTGACGGTTTATAACGGTGCTGGGTCGATGGCTTGTGTAAGATGACGGGAAGATTCTTTGCCGTCGATTCGCCCATCCCTTTCCCAGGAACGCAGAGAGATGCATAAGCGCTTTTTCCTTGCTGGAGTCTTTGTTGCCGCCCTTGCCTTTGCCGCACAGCCGATGATCGCGCAGGGCGGCCCGGAGGGCCAGAATCCGCCCGGACACGGTATGCATCGGCCGCTGCCCAAGCCGACCAACCTCAAGGTGCTGCCGAAAGATACGCCGCCTGAGGACGTGATCAAAATCATGAAGGGCTTCGCCGGCTCTCTGGGCGTAGAGTGCAAATTCTGCCACCAGATCAACCCCCAGACGCACAAACTGGACTTTGCCTCCGACGCCAAAAACGATAAGCAGATTGCGCGCACGATGATGCAGATGACCCGCGACATCAACGAAAATTTCATGTCGAAGGTCAACGACCCGGACGCGAAGCCTGAGGACAAGCACGTGACCTGCGGCACCTGCCATCGCGGGCACGAGATGCCGCAGCACTTTGTGCCGCCGCACCACGGACCGGGTATGCGTTCAATGCACGACGACCAGCACCCTGGCTAGTCGGATCATCGTCAGCGTGGCAGAATCAGCAGATTGTCGATCAGCCGGGCCGGTCCGACCCACGCAGCCACAGCGATCAGAGCGCCGCTGCTGACGTCGGGCCGATCTTCCAGCGTATCGGGATCGACGATGCTGAAGTAGTCGAGGCGAACCGCTGGCTCCGCAGCCAGCACGGCGCGACCCGCCGCCAGCAGCGCATCTGAGTCAACCACACCGGCCGCAACCTGCTGCTCCGCCGCCGTGAGAGCCCTGCTCAGCACCAGCGCATGTTTCCGATCCTCGGCTGACAAGTACCGATTCCGCGAGCTCATCGCGAGTCCATCAGGCTCGCGCACGATGGGACACACCACCAGCGCCAGATCGAAGTTCAGATCACGCACCATGCGCCGGAGCACAGCCACCTGGGCTGCATCCTTTTGTCCGAAGAAAGCCTGGTCTGGCGTGACGATGTTGAACAGCTTCGTGACCACCGTCGCCACGCCACGAAAATGCCCCGGCCGCGACTGGCCATCCAGGCGGTTCGAAACCTGCTCGACTTCCACGAAGGTCTCAGCGCCGGCAGGATACATCTCCGACGCATCGGGCGCGAAGAGCAGATCGACGCCGTCCGCCTGGAGCAGCGCGCAGTCGTTTTCAAAGGCGCGTGGATATTTCGAAAAGTCCTCATTGGGCCCAAACTGCGTGGGGTTGACGAACAGGGATACAACCACGGCATCGCACGCCGTCTTCGCCGCCCTGACCAGCGACAAATGCCCCTCGTGCAGCGCGCCCATGGTGGGCACCAGCCCAATGCTGCGGGACTGTGTACGCAAACCAGCCACAGCTGCGCGCGCTTCAGCGATCGTCCTGAGAATACGCATCCTGCTCCGGAAATCAGGCGCTTCGGAAATCAGGCCTTGCGGCGCAACGCGGGGCCTTCCAGCACAGGCGCCACTTCCTTTGGCAGGTGATAACTTTCCGAGTCCGCCGGGAACGCATGCTCTTCCACATCGTGGCGATACGCTTCAATCGCGTTGCGGAAAAGCGCAGCGGCATCTCCATACTGGCGAACAAACTTTGCCGACCGTGAAAAGCTCAAATTCACCAGGTCGTGAAAGACGAGGATTTGGCCGTCGCAGTCGAGGCCCGCTCCGATGCCGATAGTTGGAACACCGACTTCGCTGGTGATGCGCGCGGCAACTTCGCGAGGCATGCCTTCGAGCACGATGGTGAGAGCGCCAGCGGCCTCGAGCGCGTGCGCATCGTTCAGAAGGGCGCTGATAGCGGCGGGAGTCTTTCCCTGCACTTTGTAGCCGCCCATGCGGTGTACAGATTGCGGCGTCAGTCCCAGGTGGCCGATGACAGGAATCTCTGCCGCGGTGAGCGCCTCGACCAGTTCGACGCGGTGCGCGCCGCCTTCGATTTTGACGGCCTGCGCGCCGGCCTCTTTAACGAAGCGCACGGCATTCGCCACCCCTTCATTCACGCCGAGGTGATACGATCCCCAGGGCATATCGGCAGCGACGATGGCGCGGCGTACAGCGCGGCGCACGGCGCGGGTGTGGTGCAGCATCTCGTCCACCGTGACGGGGAGGGTGCTGTCGTAGCCCATGACTACCATGGCCAGCGAGTCGCCGACGAGGATGAGATCGATATCGGCTTCGTCGACCAGACGCGCTGTGGCGTAGTCGTAGGCGGTGAGAGCGGTGATAGGACGCCCGGTTTGCTTCTTTTCCTGTAATGTCTGGAAGGTGACCGGAGCCGGCGCAGTTCCCGGCGCATCGGTATTGCGGAATTCCGTGATGCTCATGTTTGTCTCCAGTGCGGCTCCTCCCAACGGAGGATGCCACCCGAACCCAACTCCCGACGATACGCCTCCCCCGAGGGGATGACAAATCGGACTCCGGGCAACCAGGGCAGCCGGGGCGCACCAGCTGCCCCATTTGCTATAACTTGACAGTTTTCAAATACTCGCGAAACGCAGGGCCGAGGTCCTCCCGCTTCAGTGCGAATTCGACGGTGGCTTTGAGCATGCCGAACTTGTCGCCGGCATCGTGGCGGACCCCTTCGAAGCTGTAGCCGTAGACTTTCTCGGTCTGGAGCAGCCCCTTGATGCCGTCGGTGAGCTGTAGCTCTCCCCCTGCGCCCAGCGGCGTCTGTTCAAGCAGATCGAAAATCTTTGGGGTGAGAATGTAACGGCCGATGATCGCATTTTTCGAAGGGGCTTCGGCCTGCTTGGGCTTTTCGACCATGCCTTTGACATCGAAGAGGCGTGGCTTGCCGGCTACGGGTGATCCGTCGAGCACGCCATACGCAGAGATGGCAGGGCCTTCGACCACCTGCGTGGCGATAATGGACGACTGCACCTCATCGAAGACGTCGATCATCTGCTTCAGGCACGGCGTGGGCGCGTCGATGACATCGTCGGGCAGGATAACGGCAAAGGGCTCGTTCCCCACGAGGTCGCGCGCCATGAGCACAGCGTGGCCAAGCCCCATGGCCTCCTTCTGCCGCACGTAGGAGAGGTGTGCCATGTTGGAAATCTGGCGGCTAAGGCTAAGGAGTTCTTTCTTGCCGCGCTTTTCCAGCGTGCATTCCAGCTCATAGGCCACATCGAAGTGGTCTTCGATGGCGGATTTGCCGCGGCCGGTAACGATGATGATCTGATCGCATCCGGCGGCCAGCGCTTCTTCGACGCCGTACTGGATGATGGGCTTGTCCACCAGCGCCAGCATTTCCTTGGGTATCGCTTTGGTGGCCGGCAAAAAGCGGGTGCCAAATCCCGCCGCCGGAAAAACTGCCTTACGCACTTTGGTCTTTGTGGACATCGCTTGCTTCAGGTTCCTTCCTCGAGGTTTCGGAATGCACGAGCGAACCCGGCATTCTACAAAAAGACACCAGTTAGATGCGATACAGCGTCACAGCGTGGGCGAATCGTCACCCAGCAGCGCTTTCCGGACGATTTTGATGGGAGCCCCACCCTGACGCATGAAGTCGTCGTGAAACTTCTCCAGCGAGAAGCCGGCGCCTTCCTTTTTCATCAGATCGGCCCGTAGCTTCATGATTTGCAGTTTGCCCAGCGTGTAGTACAGGTAGGTGGGGTCGGAGGTGCCGCGCTTAGTCTCGACGTCGGCGATGGACGGCGACTGATAGCCTTCCTGGACAAAAAAGGCGCGTGCCTGGTCGAGGGTCATATCCTGAGTGTGGATTTTAATGCCCACGATGAATCGTGCGTCGCGCAACAGCGCATCCTGCAACTGACCGAGGCGGATGAGGCGCGACTCGCGCAGGTCTTTTGCTCCCACGCCCGGCTGGTTATAGCCCTCGTCGAGCATCATCTGCTCGCAGTAGTGCGCCCAACCTTCCACGTTGGTGTTCGCCGTGATCAGTTTGCGCACTGTGCTCAGTTGAGTATGGTTCACCCAGAGAAACTGCACGTAATGCCCCGGATAGGCCTCATGCACAGAAGTGCTGATAACCGTCCCTACGTTGAAGGCGGCCATGTATTCGGACACCTGATGCGGAGACCAGCTCTTCTCCGGCAGGGTGACGTTGAAATAAGCCGTCGTTGAGTGTTTCTCGAAGGGCCCCGGCGAGTCCATCGAAGCCTGAGTAGTCGCACGCATAAACGGCGGCGTCTCTTCCAGTGTCGGTTTAACCGTCGACGGAATGGTGATGATCTTCTTCGCGTTGATGAAGGCGATCAGATGGTTGAAGGTCGCCTGAAAGCTGGGAAGCAGCTGATCCGGAGCGGGGTGGATCGCGTCCAGTTCAGCGAGTACTTCCTTCGGAGTCTTCGCGGGATCGACTTCCTTCGCGATGCGCTGGAACTCGGCCTGATTTTTGTGCAGGTCGGCGTAGGCGATCTGGAGCAGCCTATCGAGCGGGATGTCCACCATCTCGTCGTACTCCAGCTTTTTGCTGAATGTGGCCGCGCCAGTGCGGAAGTCGCCATGGGAACGGGGAAGAACGTCGGTCTTCAGCCATCCTTCGTAACTTTGCAGCGCGGCGATGACCTGCGCATTGGTTTTGTGGAACTCGGCAAGGGCGGCCTGATCTTTGGCGCCACTGAAGGCTGCAGGCACATCGTTCTGGAAAAAACTGATCAGGTCCGGCAGCTGCTGGAGTGCAACCTCGGTGTAGATACGCGGCGGATCCTTCAGATTCTGCCGCGCGGCTGTGAAGACCGCCGGCATCTGCTTTTCGCGGGCGATGAGCGAGCGCAGTCGCTCGCCCGCCGGAGCGAAATTCCGCTCCATGAGGACAAAGGCGCTGTTGGTGACGCCGCTCGAGTAGTTATCCGGGTTCTTTTCCCAGCCGCGGATGGTTTCGAGCTCGAGCAGCGTTCCGCGAATGTTGTTGCGCACCATAGCCAGATCGCCCTGGGTGCTCTCGTCGAGAGCGTTCGCGGGGAAGGCATCGAATTTCGACTCGAACCGATGCAGCGTCGCGATTTGCGAATCAATCCCGGCCCGGCTGTAATCCTCCAGCTTCGTGTCGTACCGGTGCAGGCCGACCGCGGTCCCGGCCGTCGGCTGGTAGTGAAAAACGGCATCTGAAAAATACTGATCGGCAAGCGCGCACAATTTTGCGTCGGCATCGGCCTGGGAATGGATTGCGGGAGCGCTCATCGCGAGACCTGCGGAGGCGAGCAGAACAGCGCCTGCTTTCATGTTCATCGGGTCTCAGTATCTTCCATCTGGCGGCGCCCGTCACTCTCAATGTCGCCGCTCAAACCCTATACTGTGCTCATGACCCGATCCATTTCTCGTTCTCAGGCCCTGCGCCTGCGCGCGGAAAAACTCTTTCCCGGCGGAGTCAATTCTCCGGTGCGGGCCTTCCGCGCGGTGGGCGGCGAACCGCCGTTTGTCGAGCGAGCAGAGGGCGCGTATCTGTGGGACGCCGACGGGAACCGCTATATCGATTACGTCGGCTCATGGGGACCGATGATCCTCGGGCATACCTTTCCACCGGCAGTCGAAGCCATTCAGCAGGCAGCCGCGCGCAGCGCCAGCTTCGGTGCGTCGACAGCTCTCGAGGGTGACCTGGCGCAACTGGTAGTGGCAGCGTATCCGTCCGTCGAAAAGCTGCGCTTCGTCAGTTCAGGCACAGAAGCGACCATGTCGGCCATCCGGCTGGCGCGGGCCTTTACCGGCGGTAAATATGTCGTCAAATTTGAGGGCTGCTATCACGGGCATGCCGACGGGTTGCTGGTAAAGGCCGGTTCGGGCGTCGCAACCTTTGGCATCCCTGGCTCCGCGGGTGTGCCTGAGGAGGCGGTGCACTTCACTCTGGCGCTGCCCTTCAATGATCTATCTGCAGTCGAGGCGGCGTTCGCAGCGCACCCAGCCGAAATTGCCTGCATCATCGTCGAGCCCGTCGTTGGCAACGCCGGCTGCATCCCTCCTGCCGCGGGATATCTGGAAGCGCTGCGAGTGCTGACTGAGAAGCACGGCGCCCTCCTGATCTTCGACGAAGTAATGACCGGCTTCCGTGTGGCTCTGGGCGGTGCGCAGGAGCTCTATGGGATCCGTCCCGACCTGACAACGCTGGGCAAGATCATCGGCGGCGGCCTGCCCTGTGGTGCCTTCGGTGGCCGCGCAGAGATTATGGACTTGCTCTCGCCCCTCGGGCCCGTCTATCAGGCCGGAACCCTGAGCGGCAATCCTCTGGCCATGGCGGCGGGTATCGCGACCGTCGAATATCTGAGGCAGCATCGCGCCGATGTTTACCCAGCCCTGGAGCATCGCACCGCCACTCTCGTCGAAGGCGTCACGACAGCAGCGGCGAAAGTCGGCGTGCCCCTGGTGGCCAACCGTGTCGGAGCGATGTTTACCTGGTTCTTCACCGGTAAGCCGGTCACCGATTTTGCGACCGCCGCCCAATCGGACACGCAGCACTTCGCTGCGTTTCACCGAGCCATGCTCGAAGCGGGCGTATGGCTCCCGCCTTCGCAGTTTGAGGCCGCATTCCTGAGCGCAGCACACACAGAGAGCGATATCCGCCGCACCATCGATGCTGCGGCAGAAGCGCTGTCCTGCATCGGCAAGTCATTGACCGTCTGAACCCCACAGATGCAGGGAAAGTCCGGAACTGATAAACACAGGTGAAACCCCAGGCCCGGCGTAGATGCGGCCGTAGCCCACATCGAGGATGCGCCACTCCAGTCGCGGCAGAAATCCATGGCTGATCCCGGCGTTGGCCTGCCACGCAGCGCCCCACGATGAACCGAACCCGTAGTTGTCGTAGTAGCCGGTGTGTCCCACGCCCCCCGTTGCCTCGACGAAGAGCCGGGCAAGCGGGAAGCTCACAGCCAGACGCGGCCCCAGAAGCGCATTGAAAACGTGGATGGTGGCCCCGCTGGGTTCGGCGGTGCCGCGCAGAACGATTCCCAGAAGATGCCCCTGTACATAGCCGCCGGCGCTGCCGCCCCACAGGGTACCCACTCCCTGGCCGGAACGCGCCCCGGTTATTTCAGCAAACAGTTTTACAGCGTGACCGCCATCGTCGCCGAGCAGATTTTGTGCTTGAGCAGTAAGAGTGAGCGAGACAAACAAGGCCAGCACGAGCAAGAGGAATTTGCTGTTCACGGCGCGTCTCTCCTGTCCCGCCAGGAAGCCGCGAATCTGGCGCGACGCCGACTTAGATGCACATTTCGTCTCCAGCGGCTCTTCTCCGGGAAAGATCGGGCGCTGGAGCAATTCGCACCTGGCAGCGGCTCAGCGGCGGATCGGCGTAACGGTCGAAAACAACGAGTAATCAAGGTACTCGAGAATTTCGACATCGCCGCGCAAGCAACGGAATGGTTGCTCCCGCGCTCTCTGCTATTGGAGGATAAAGATGGCTGGCACCCCCAACACGATCGGCTTGATCCTGCTGTTTGCGGCAACCTTCTTTGCCTGCATCCTGTGGGCCACGCGCGGAACGACGGCAACTGCCGACCCCGAAGAAGAGGATATCGGCACCCCCGGGAAGACGTCGTAAGCAACGACAGCTGCGCCCGCAGCCCCAAAATCCCGAGTTCCCCGTCGGGGGAATGGGTGAGCGCAGCCCGCGGAAATACTCGTCTGCTCGGGTTTCACCCTCAATCCGCGGACAGCTGCGGCCCGGGCAGGAACGCCCGCACCAGCAGGGACATTCCGAAACAGAGCAGTACGCAGCGGATCAATATGTGGGGGTTGTAACGCCACGCAAGAATGGCCATGCATACCGCGAATCCGGCGGGATAGATCTCGCCCATCACGCCCTGCAGCCAGTGCGGCCGCGCCATCGCTGCAGAGATCCGCGGACGAAGGCTGGGCAGAAGGCGCGGAACCCGCTGGGTGTATTCAAGATACGCCGGACCCAGTTCCAGCGCCAGATATGCCTCCTCTGCGAGGATAAGCCGGATATAGAAGAGGACGTTCGCCGCAAGAAAAAACAGCGCACCGGTGGGGGGCATGAGGATGGCCACGCCGAGGCTGAACAGCCATGTGCCGAGATACAGGGGGTTGCGCACGAAGCGGAAGGGACCGGAGGCTATCATCTGCCCCGCATGCATCGTCGAAGACTGAACGATCGAAGTGCCCAGATACGCAGACCCCCAGATGCGGAGCGCCGCCCCCGCGCAGGCAGAAAAGATCGCCAGCAGGGTGACAGCGATGGTCGCCTGGTCGAGAGGCAGCCATCCCCAGTTCGCCATAGTTGCTGAAAGCGCGAGCCACGCCGTCGTGGGCGGCGCGGCTGCCACGTAGCGCGTCCACGGAGCCCAGAACCCAATGACGTAGATCGTTGCCGCGATCAGGACGCGAAAGCGAAATTCAAACTGCGTGGCTTTCATCGCCTCTCACTTGCTCGCGGCCATTGCTGGTTTTTCGCCGCCGAGGAATTCCCCGTCAGCAGCTCATTCTCGTTCACTTCAGGACGCCTTTCAGGCGGCCGCCGGCCGCGGCCAGCCGCGCTTCAGCTTCGGCACGGCTGAGGCCCAGCTCCTGCATCACGACGGCAGTCTTTACGGTGCCGGCCTCGTCGAGAATCTCTCTGGCGCGAGCGTAGCCCACCCCGGTGATGGTATCCACAATCCTGGCCGCGCGGTCCGCCAGCTTCGTGTTCGTCGGCTGCACGTTGACCATCAGATTGCCGTAGACATAGCCTAGGCGAACCATAACGCCGGTGGACAACATGTTGAGCACCAGCTTGGTAGCGGTTCCGGCCTTCATGCGCGTGGAACCGGTGACCACCTCCGGGCCCGTTTCCGGCGTGATCGCCATCTCCGCGGTCCTTGCGATCGGCGAGCCTCCAACGCAGCTGAGGCCGACGGTGAGCGCGCCCAGTTGGCGAGCGTATTCGATGCCACCCAGAACATAGGGGGTGCGGCCGCTCGCCGCAATCCCCACCACAGCGTCTTTCGCTGAGAAGCCGCGCTGCTCCAGATCGCGCACGCTCTGACCCGGATCGTCTTCAGCCCGCTCCACCGAATTGCGCAGAGCGATGTCTCCGCCCGCGATGATTCCCTGCACCAGCTCGGGTGGCGTGTTGTAAGTGGGCGGGCACTCAGAGGCATCGAGCACTCCGAGGCGGCCGGAGGTTCCCGCGCCGATATAGAACAGGCGTCCACCAGCGGCGATGCGCGCGGCAATCGCATCGACCGCAGCGCCAATCTTCGGCAACTCGCGCTCGACTGCGGCGAGGGCTTCCTGATCGGCAGCGTGCATGACCTCGAGCATCTCGAGCGTCGTCACGTCGTCGATGCGTGCGGAGGCGGGATTGCGGCGTTCGGTGGGTAGGTTGGCCAGATCAAGCATCGATTCGATGCTAAATCAGCCTGCGATGCGGAGCTTGCTCAGTTTGGCCAAAACTGCCTCCTGAGTGCGGGTTTCGCACTCCCAGAGAACGATGACCCGCCAGCCCAGCTTGCGCAGCGCCGCGCTGTTGGTCCGGTCGCGAGCAACGTTGCCGCCCCGCTTCTCGGCCCAGAACTCAGCGCGGGTGGCAGGAACGACCGACCCGTATTTGCAGCTGTGACAGTGCCAGAAGCAGCCGTGCACGAAGATCGCCGTGCGGTATTTGGGCAGCACGATGTCAGGACGGCCAGGCAGATCTTTGCGGTGCAGGCGAAAGCGGAAGCCCATCGCATGCAGAGCCGAACGGACCCGGATCTCCGGCTTGGTATTGGCGGAGCGGATCGCCGCCATATTGCGGCTGCGCTGTTCGCGGGTGTGGACGTCGGTCATGGCAGCCAGTTGCCCGGTCAGCGCGTCAGCGGACTAGCGGCCGGAGCGGCAAAGAGCGTGGGCTGAGTTCCGCGAATCACCCGGTGGATGGAATCGCTTCGCCCATCCGCAAAGATGTAGGGCTGCATGGCCTGAGCAACAGCGCCGATAACCGGCACAGCCACGCTGTTGCCGAATTGCTTATACGCCTGAGTGTCGGAGACCGGTATGCGGAAACTGTCCGGAAAGCCCATCAGGCGCGCGCATTCGCGCGGGGTGAGGCGACGGGGGTTTGCGCCGGGGCCGCGGCTGATGAGTATCTCCGACCCGTCCTTGTAATAGCGCGCGGAGAGCGTGCGGGCAATCGATTCCCCGTCCACCAGGCCAAATCCAAAGCCATTGCCGGCGGCCCGGTGTTTCGCTGCATAAGCCTGCAGGTAGACCCACAGCTTGTCGGTCAGCACGTATTTGGAATTCACAGTGGCATCCGGCGCAGGAGTGTAGGGCGGCTCCGGCGCTTCGCTGCCGTCTTCGGGGTGGAGGATGGAGGAGAGCCGCTGCACTGCCCGCGGCAGTGCCACATCGTTCAGCGTGAAGGGGACAGATTCGCGAAAGCCCGCGATCAGGATGCGCTCGCGATGCTGAGGAACGAAGTGCGCAGCGTCGATCACGCGCCACGAGATCTGGTAGCCCAATTCCTCTTCGAGCGTGCGCCGGATCACGCGAAAAGTGTGGCCTCGGTCGTGGCTCAGCAGGTTCTTGACGTTTTCCAGCAGAAACGCGCGGGGCTGCTTCGCGGCGAGTATGCGCGCTACATCGAAAAACAGCGTCCCTTGCGTAGCGCAGGCAAACCCATGCGGACGTCCCAGAGCGTTTTTCTTGCTGACTCCGGCGATGGAAAAGGGCTGGCAGGGAAAACCGCCGACCAGCACGTCGTGACTGGGAATTTCGTCCGCGCGATGCTCGCGGATATCACCGACAACAGGCCCGTGATCCCCGAAATTGGCAGCGTAGGTTTTTCTCGACCACGGATTCCACTCGCTGGTAAAGACGCACCGGCCGCCCGCAGCCTCAAAGCCCATCCGCATACCGCCGATGCCTGCAAAAAGGTCGATGAAGCTGAATGAGGCTTGGGCCACGAGGTTATTTTGCCCGTTTTTGCGGGGATTTAGCGGCTTTTTTTACGGTTTTTCCGGTAGCCGGTTTCCGAATACTTTTCGCGGCGGCCTTTTTCACCGCCGTCTTCTTCGCTGCCCGTTTGGCGGGAGCCTTTTTGCGCGCAGCCAAAGTCTTCTCCGTCAGTGCAGCTGTCAGTTCGGCCAGGGCGATCACGCGCGCAGACTTGCGCAGGCGCTCGATGTCGTAAAAAGAACGGCGGTGACCGAGGAAGATGTGGACCACGAAATCGACGTAGTCCATCAGGATCCACTCGCCCAGACGCCGACCTTCGATCGAATTCGGATACGTGGAGAATTCGCGCTTCAGCCGCAGCTCAATCTCGTCGGCGATTGCCTGGGATTGCCGCTCGTTGGCCGCGCTGGTGATGAGGAAGAAGTCGGTGAAGGCGGAATCGGAGGGGTCCAGTTGCAGGATCCGTGTATCTTCGCCTTTTTTGTCTTCACAGGCCGCGGCGGCGGCCAGAACCATCCTGCGGGTTTCGATGGATGCCATGCGTGGGTGAGAATGCTCCTGCGGTACAACCGGAGATGTCGAATGCCGGTCGATGTGGTTTTTGCTCCTTGTCGATGGTACGGCAATTTACCGCGAATTGGGGAGCGGAAACCGAGGCTCAGACTTTGGCGCTTCCCCGGTACAGCCTGCGCTCGCGAATGTAGGCGGCCACCGCCGGCGGAAGCAGAGAGCGGGGATCGGCTCCGTGCTGAATAGCAGCCCGAATCTCGGTAGCGGCCGCCATCTCGTCCAGGTCGGGCAGCAGATACAGGTGCGATTCCCTGCCGCTGCTGCTGCGCAGGCAAATCACCAGGCTGTGCGGATGCGGCGTATCGCACGCCCCCACCGAGATGCTGGCCGGCAGCGCCGCGGCGAGGCGCCCCAGATCGAAGCCTGGCCGCGAAGCAACCACAAAGTCGCAGGTCAGCAGCAGTTCGGCGGCACGATACCAGCGGCCGATGCTGAGAAAGGAATCGGCGCCCATCAGGCAGAAAACCTGATCGTCAGCGCCGAGAGACGCGCGCAGGGTCCGCAGCGTGTCGATCGTGTAGTTGGGACGATTGCGGGCGTGGGGCGCATCGAGCAGCGAGACCTCGAGGCCCGGTTCGTCTTCGACGGCCAGACGAGTCATCGCGACGCGATCGGCGAAGTTCGCCCGGGGACCATCGCGCTTGAGCGGCTGGACCCCTACCGGGGCCAACAAAACGCGGTCCAGACCCAGCCGATCGATGGCCAGACGAGCCAGCGCAACATGCCCGCCGTGCGGCGGATCGAAGCTGCCTCCAAAGAAGCCAACTTTCATTGTTTCTGAGCATAGCGCGGAGGGGCGCAGATGAGTTGTTTCCGGTAGTGTGGGAATGTGAGGCACATGGCCACCATCGGACTCGGAGCGAATCTGCCCTCGCCGGCCGGAGCGCCTGAGGCTACGATCATGGCGGCCATCGAGGACCTCCGCGCGGCAGGTCGGGTGCGGGCGCGTTCTTCGTTTTACCAAACGGAGCCGCTGCAGTACGAGCAGCAGCCACCCTTTGTGAATGCTGTGTTACAGCTGGAAACCGAGATGGAGCCGGAGCCTTTGCTCGATTCCCTGCTCGCCATCGAGCGCCGCTACGGGCGGGAGCGGACCGAGAACCTGCACAAAGGGCCGCGCACCCTCGATCTCGACCTGCTCCTCGTAGATGACCTCCTGATGCGGTCCCCCCGCCTGACTCTGCCCCACCCCGAACTGGCGCAACGGCGGTTTGTGCTGGCGCCGCTGGCGGAGATAGCGCCGGATCTGCAGCATCCGATGCTCGGCGCCACCATGCTGGAGCTTCTGGCACGCATCCCCGACAAGGGAGCTAACCGGAAAAACGCAGTGAGAAAACTAAGCGGCCAGGAGAAGCTGCCGTGAACCGAAGAGCAATGCGCGCGTTTGCCCGGAAATTCCAGGTTGTTGTTCTGCTGCTGGGTTCTGCGTTTTGTGCCGGAGCTATGGCCCAGGTGCACGGTTCAGTGCAGAATGCCCGTGGGGAACCGATCGCCAACGCCACCATAATGGATATGGCGGGCAAGACTCTGTGCGTATCCGGTCCGGACGGCAGTTTCACGTTGACCGAGAATCCCCAGCAGATCGAAGTAACGGCAACGCACTATGTCGCTGCCGTGGTTACAGTCGCTCCGGATCAGCCAGTGCGGGTGGTCCTGAACCAGCCGCTTGAGACGATAACCGTGACAGCCTACCGCTCGCCTCTGGGCGGCTCGGACAGTCCGGTGAGCACGCGGGTGCTGGATCGCCAGGAGCTGCAGCAGGCTGTACCTCCGGCCCTGGACGGCAAACTGCGCGAGATTCCAGGCTTCCAGCTCTTCCGGCGTTCGAGTTCGCTGGTGGCGAATCCGACCACAGAGGGAATTTCGCTGCGCGGCCTAGGATCGACAGCGGCCAGCCGCTCCCTGGTCGTCTTCGACGATGTCCCCCTGAACGATCCATACGGCGGGTGGATTCACTGGGAGGAGCTGCCGGAGCTGGCAGTGCGTTCGGTGGAGATTGTGCGCGGTGGTGCGTCGGATCTGTACGGATCGAGCGCCATCGGCGGTGTTGTCAGCGTGATTCCGGTGCGTGCGCCCACTTCGCGGCTGGAAATCACCTCGAGCGGTGGATCGGAGAGCACCCTGGATGACGGAGTGTTGGGGACGCTGAAGCACGGCCCCTGGTCTGCTGTGGGCAGCGCGGGATTGATCGCCACAGACGGTTACACGCTGATCGCCCCCGCACTGCGCGGCCCCATCGATCAGCCCTCCAACGTGCACGCCCAGAATGGACTGGTGGAGATTGATCGAACGCTGCCTGACGGAGGGCGCGCCTTTATCCGCGGCAACGCGCTGAACGAGATTCGGCATAACGGCACGCTGATTCAGTGGAACGCTACCCGGCTGTGGCGCAGCGCGGCGGGTGCCGACTGGAACGGTTTTACACTGAGGCTGTACGGCGGCGATGAACACTACCGGCAGACCTTTTCCAGCATCGCTGCTGGCCGAGCCTCAGAGAAGCAGACCCGGTATGCTTTTGACCCGGCGGATGAACTGGGAGCGATCCTGCGCTGGCGGCGGCCCGTGGGTGCCAATGGACTGATACTGGCGGGCGTCGACACCCATCAGGTGCATGCTGAGGACCGCGAGCAGCTTTTCTCCGGTTCGGGCGGATTCCTGGACACATCGGCGCAGCAACGGCAGACCGGCGGATGGGGCGAGTTTCTCTTTACCCCGTCGGGCTGGACGATCAGCGGATCGGGACGCATCGACCACTTCTCGAACTACAACGCGCGCCAGTTCAGCTATCCGACGCCGCCCGCACAACTGCCGTCGTTCAGCGAGACAGTCTTCGATCCGCGCCTCGGCATCGTGCGGAGAATTACGCCTTCTCTCGCTCTAAATGCCTCGGGCTTCCGCGCCTATCGGGCACCCACCGAAAATGAGCTCTACCGCACCGGTCAGGTGGGACAGCAGACGACCTTGCCCAATCCGAACCTACGGTCAGAACGCGCGACCGGCTGGGAAACGGGTCTGCAGGAAGATATCCGGTCGTGGGGTTCCAGCGTGCGCGCCAGCTACTTCTGGACGCAGGTGAACCGGCCGATTACAGCGCTGACCCTCAGCGTCACACCGACCTCGACGCTGCTGCAGCGAGAGAATCTGGGGCAGATCGAGAGCCGCGGCGTCTCGCTGGACTTCGCCACCAGGCCGGCGGAATGGATCAGCGTGGAGGGCGGCTACCAATATGCCGATGCGACGGTGACAAAATTTGTGCCTGAGCCTCAGCTGATCGGCAAATGGATTCCCCAGGTTCCCCGCAACATGGCAACGGCGCAGGTACTGTTCACGCGTCCCAGCCTCGGCATCCTCAGCCTGCAGGGCCGCGAGGGCGGACGCCAGTTCGATGACGATGCGAACCTGTACCTGCTGCACAGCTATTTCAGTCTCGATGCCTATGCGCAGCACAACTTCGGCAGCCACATTGAGGCCTTCGCCTCAGGAGAGAATCTCTTCGACCGCTCCATCGAAGTAGGCAAGACTCCGATTACCACATTGGGCACGCCACGGCTGGCGCGTTTCGGAGTGCGGGTGAACTTTGGCGATTAAGCGATCCGCGAACTGCACTGCGATCCGCGGATTTACCACGCGCTCCCGGGCCTGCTGGTTCTCGATCCGGTTCCGATATCGCTCAGCAGCGGCCCTCCAGGTGGGCAGCCACTCCGGCCCCAATCACGGCCAGCGCTGGATCCTCGGGAAGCACTTCCACTGTGTAGCTCTGCAGCGGGCTCATCTTGATCATCTCGTAGAGGTGCTGCTTGAGGCGGGCAAGATCAAGCCGCTGAATATCGCGGCCGGTGTAGTAGAAGCGTCCGGTGCCTTCAAGATGAATCAGGGATGCAGTGGCGGCGGCCAGGCCGCGATGCCATAGATCAACGAACTCGGTGCAGCGGCGGTCGCCCCCCCGGGCCGCGGCGAAGACCTCGTCCGGCTCCATATCGAGGAAGCGCAGTCGCATGGCGCGGTGCCCCATAATGCCTTCCAGGTGACCGCGCCCGCCGCAGCCGCAATAGTTCTCGCGCGGATCGAGAGTGACCACCATGTGGCCGCCTTCCCAAGGTCCCTCGGTGTAGGGGTAGCGGCCGAAGCCAATGCCGTTGCCGATGGTCCAGACGCGGACCTGCCGCTCCAGCTGGCCGCGGGTTGCGGCGATACCGGCCGCCACCGCGTCGGCATCGTTGAAGACCCGCACCTTCACATCGATATTGCGCTTCGCCAGCCCGGCGCTGATGGATTCACACACGCGCGCGCCCTTCAGTTGCGGCAGGTTAGGCGAGTCGAGCATCACGCCCTGATGCACGTAGCCTGGGATCGCTACGCCGGCGGCTTCGATTGCGGCATCCGTCGACGACGCGAGGGTAGCGATGGCGTCACAAATTATCTCGCAGAGACTGTCGGCTGGGACCTCGATCAATCCGTTGGTGTCGTCCAGATTCTCCGGAAACTCCTTGAGCCCATTCTGGAGCCGATTCTCTTCGACCACGCCGGCGACAACCTTCGCCGACATGATCACGCCGATCGTGTTTGCCATGATACCCTCCGCCGCAGACCCTAATCCTCGAAGCGAGCCAGCCGATTAATGCCGTTAAAGGCGGCGGCCTTGTAGCACTCGGCCAGGGTGGGATAGTTGAATACGGTGTCGATGAAATAGTCTACGGTGCCGTTGAGAGCCATGACGGCCTGGCCGATGTGGACCAGCTCCGCAGCGCCCTCTCCGATGATGTGAACGCCCAAAACCTGGCGCGTTTCGCGATGAAAGATGAGCTTGAGCCGGCCCGTGGTGTCGCCGCGAATCTGGCCGCGCGCGATTTCGCGGTAGTACGCCACGCCAACTTCGTAGGGAACGTCCTCTTCGGTCAGTTGCTCCTCGGTTTTGCCAATGAAGGAGATCTCCGGGATGGTGTAAATGCCGTAAGGATAGAAGCTCGGATTGGACTGCGTGTGCTCGTCGCCGAAGGCGCGCTCGGCGGCGATGCGGCCCTGTTCCATCGAAACGGAAGCGAGCGCCGGAAAGCCGATAACATCGCCCACCGCAAAGATGTGCGGCACTTTGGTGCGGAAATCCTTGTCGACCGGGATGCGGCCGCGATTGTCCGCCTCGATGCCGGCAGCGGGAAGGTTCAGTTCGTCGATATTGCCCTGGCGCCCTACCGCGTAAAGCAGCGCATCGCCCGAAACCCGCTTCTTGCTCTCGAGATTGGCGACTACCGCGCCCTCCGCCAGCTGCTCCACGCTGCCCACTTCCTCGCCGAGGCGCATCGTGACGCGGCTGTCGCGCAGATGATAGCTGAGAGCTTCGATAATCTCCTGATCGGCAAATTCGAGCAGACGCGGCCGTTTTTCGATCAGGGTCACGCGCACGCCGAGCGCCGCGAACATGCAGGTGTATTCAACCCCAATCACGCCGCCGCCGACCACGATGAGGCTCTTGGGCAGATCGATCAGTTCCAGCACCTGATCGCTGTTGATGATGGACTTGCCGTTGATGGGCACCTTGGGCGAAGAAGCAGGCCGTGTGCCTACGGCGATGACAATATTTTCCGCCTCGTAAACGTTGGTCCCGCGCACGCCGTCGACATGAACGTGGTGCTGGTCCTCAAACCGCGCAACGCCGTTGATCACTTCAACGCCGTTGCGGGAGAGCTGCGCTTCGGTGACGTCGATCTCCGTCTTGATGACATGCTGCACACGGAAGGCAAGATCGGCCATGGTGATCTTTTCCTTCACGCGGTAATTCATGCCGTAGATGGAGCGGTAGTTGTAGCCGGAGAGATGCAGTACGGCTTCCCGCATCGTCTTGCTGGGGATAGTCCCGGTGTTGATGCACACTCCACCGACCACGCTTCGCATCTCCACGAGCGCAACTCGCTTGCCCTTCTTGACCGCGGAGACTGCCGCACGCTGTCCTGAAGGACCCGAACCGATGACCAGCAAATCGTATTTCGCCATGCGTCAGACAGGGACCTGCCGGGGACAGGTCCGTGCTCATCTTACCTCCTGCGCGAATTGCGTGTATGAATCTGCCCTTACACTGAGGTCAGATGCTGCTCTATGTCATCACCAACCGTAAGCTGCTGCCGGGGGATGAGAACGCACGCCGCGCTCGCCTCGTCACGCTCGCTGAAGAATGGGCGCGCGGCAGCGTGGATTACATCCAGGTGCGCGAAAAGGATCTGCCGCTGACCGATCTCCAGGAGCTTGCGGCGTGCGTCGTGGAGGCGGTTCGTCGCACTGGCGGTCCCACCCGCGTGCTCATCAACGGGCCTGCTCAGGTGGCGATCGATGCGGGCGCAGATGGCGTGCATCTTCACTCCATGACCGCGCCAAAGATCGCGGCGGAGGCGCCGCTGGCGGGCACCGGGCCTGCGGCCGTTCAGGCGGCCGAGCAGGTCTATGCGCGGGCCGGTCGCGAGGCCATCGTCAGCGCAGCCTGCCACTCGCCGGACGAGATCCGCCAGGCCGCGGGCGCTTCCCTGCTCCTGTTCTCTCCGGTCTTCGAGAAGGTGAGCGGCGAAAAGGTCACGATTGGACAGGGGCTCAGAGCATTGCGCGCGGCAGTTGACCTGGCGAAGCCGGTTCCGATCCTGGCGCTGGGCGGCGTGACCGAGAAGAACGCGGCGGCATGCGTGCAGGCAGGCGCAGCCGGAATCGCCGCGGTTCGGCTTTTTCTCGGCGATGCCTGGCGCGGGATGGCCGATACAGCTCCAGCCTCCGTGCGACCATCGGCCTAATGCTTCATCCAAAGACGCAGTGGCTCTCTCGCCCCCATCTTCGCTGGAGGAAAGCCCTGTCCCGACCGTGACACCCGCCGCAATACCCGAGCACCGTCGCAAGGTCGGCGCGGGCATGGGCTACTTGGCCTGCGCGCTCGCAGGATGCTGCTGGGGAACCGGCTTCTTCTTTGGCAAAATCGCCTTTACCCGTCTCACTGTCGACCACTATGTGCTCTATCGTTTTCTCTTCGCCTGCCTCGGCATTCTTCCCATTATCGAAAAACCCGACTTCAGCGCGCGCGAGTGGCGGCTGTTGCTCATCGGGGCCTTTCTTGGCGTCCCGGTGCAGTTTCTGGTGCAATTCGAAGGATTGAAACTCACCACGGTAAGCCATGCGGCGCTGATGGTGGGCACCATGCCGGTGATCCTCGCTGTCGGCGCGACGCTCTTTGCCCACGAGCGTCTGGATATCAAAGGCTGGCTGGCGCTGGCTGGCTCGACGCTGGGAATCTGTCTGATTGTGCTGAGCGCCAGTCACGGCGGCATTCACGGCGGAAATCTGGTCGGCGACCTGCTGGTCGTGCTGGCCCTGATCATCGCTCTGGGGTGGGTGCTGCTGAACCAGCGGCTCATCCTGCGCGGACGGTCGGCCATCTCCGTTACGACGTGGACGCTGCTGACCGGAACGGTGATGCTGCTGCCCCGGGTTCTGTGGCAGGATGGCCTGCCCCCGGTCCACGGATTAGGCTGGCATGTCTGGTTCGCCGCCGCAGCCAGCGGTCTGTTTTGTACGGCGGCGGCTACGTTGCTCTGGAACTGGGGACTCCGTCATGTGCCCGCCTCGCGCGCTGGCGTCTTTCTCAACATTGAGCCGGCGCTGGGATCGATCCTCGGAGTTGAATTGCTGGGCGACCGCCTGGGACCGGGAACGTGGGTAGGCGGAGCGCTCATCATTGCAGCCGCTGTTGTCCTGACCACAACCGGGCGTGGCACTGAACACGAAGCCCTCGGCTAAGCGACATACCAAAGTCACTGCTCTCCGTCAGCTTGCGCCCGATCCGTACAATAAGACCTTCCCAGGAAGACTGCCCCGGAGACCGCCATGCCTCGACGGTTCTGTTGTCTGCTGATCATTCTCTTCGCCGCCTGCGTCCTTGCCCAGGAAAAGCCCATTGCGCTCGAAGGAACGGTGCTGACTTCGGAGGAGGCGATCCCCGGCGGCATGGTGCTGATCGAGCACGGCGTGATCCGCGATGTAGGTCTCCATCTTTCTCTTCCCGCCGGCACCACGCTTGTGAAGACGGACGGCGTGATTGCGCCGGGACTGATCGATCTGCACAACCACCTCACCTGGAATATCTTCCCCCGCTGGAAGCCAAACGAGGAATTCGGCAGCCGCTACGACTGGCAGCAGACGCCCGTCTACAAAGTGCTGATGGATGCTCCCCACCAGGCTCTCGTGGAAGAAGGGCTGGAGTGTGACGCCGAACGCTATGCCGAAGTGAAGGCGATCACCGAAGGTGAAACCAGTGTGGTGGGCAGCCTCAGGGCCCCGTGCAATCGCGGACTGGCGCGCAACCTCGATGATCTGCGCGAACCCGGAGCAACCGCTCCCGAGCTGGGAGCGAACGCGCAGCAGCGCATCGTCTACAACGTCTTTCCGCTCCAGATGACCGAGCCAGAGATCTCCGATGCGAAGCAGGCGCTGGGCTCGGGAGGCGCTTTGCTGATCCACCTGGCCGAAGGGGCGCCCAACAATGCCTCCGCTGCCCGCGAATTCCTCATGCTCAAAGGCCGTGGCCTCCTGATGCCGGGAGTTTCCCTGATTCATGCCGTGGCCCTTCAGCCCGACGATTTTCGCGAAATGAGCGCCGCGGGAGTCGGCTTCGTCTGGTCGCCGCGCAGCAATATGGAGCTCTACGGAGGCACAGCGAATGTCGCCGCTGCGCTCGCCAGCCATGTGGTCACGGCCCTGGCTCCCGACTGGAGCCCTACCGGCAGCGACGGCCTGCTCGGCGAGTTGCAATTTGCCGCGATATGGAACGCCACCCAGCCCCACCATCTCTTCGACGACCACTCTCTGGCGGACATGGCCACGGTGAATGCGGCCAAGCTTGTGCACATGGATCATAAACTTGGCCAGATACGGAAGGGCTACGCGGCCGATCTGCTGATCATTCGCGGTCCGGCCGCCGTGCACGGCGAAGATCCGTGGTGGACGCTGGACCATGCAGGTCCGGAGCAGGTGGAGTTGGTGATGGTCGGCGGCGAACCCATCTATGGTGACACTGGTCCCATGCAGCAGCTTCTCCAGGACAGCGCTCTTGAGACCCTGAACCTCTGCGGATCCGAGAAGCGCATTTCTTTCCGAACCGAGCCGGGCTCCCCGCCTGCCTTCGCCGGGACCGAAGCCCGCCTGCGAACCGCCCTGCGCGCACAGGGCCGAACGCTGGCGCCACTCTCAGAATGCGGAAACTGAAGCCGCGGCACCGCGGCAACTCCCAGACTTCCGGATGCGAAGGCCACCCTCACCCCGCTGATACACTTGAACTATTGTGGTCGAACTTGTCCCATCGATCCTTTCCGCGGACTTTGCCCGTCTCGCCGACGAAGTCGCGGCGGCGGAGCGCGGCGGCGGAAGCGTCATTCACGTCGATGTGATGGACGGCCATTTCGTGCCCAACATTACGCTCGGGCCACCCATCATAAAATCGCTCCGCAAATACACTGAGCTGCCGCTCGACTGCCACCTGATGATCGAAAATCCGGATGAGTTTATTCGCGATTTTGCCGAGGCTGGCGCAAACTGGGTGAGCGTCCACTATGAGGCTTGCCGGCATCTGCACCGCACCCTTCAGCTGATCGCCCAGCACGGGATGGAGCCGGCGGTCGTCATCAATCCCGCTACCACCGTGGAACACCTGATTCCGGTCCTCGGCATGGTGCACCATGTGCTCGTCATGAGCGTGAATCCAGGCTTCGGCGGCCAGCAGTTTATCCCTTATTCTCTGAACAAGTTGCGCCGTCTGAAAGAACTTCGTCAGGAGCTGGGCCTTGAGTTTAGGATTGAAGTGGATGGAGGGGTGGCTCACGACACCATCGACGTCATCGTCGAAGCCGGTGCGGAGCTGCTCGTAGCCGGCAATGCCGTCTTCGGTGAAGGGCACGCGGAACGCGATGCGCGTTCGCTGTTGCAGGCGGCGCAGCGGGCAGCTAAGCTGGCGGCTTAGGGAAAAATTGAACCGGAGCGGGGTCATCGCAGGCCACCTCGCCTCCGCAAGGCAAGGCGCGAAGCGTTTGCGATCTTTGAGGTGTTATGAATCGGTTGGTCATCCTTACATCGGTGGTAGTTGTGGGCGCGGCGATCGCATTTTCCCCGTGCGCATTCGCCAAGAAGAAGCACAAGAAAGTGGACCTCAGCGCGAATCCTCTGGCGAATGTGAAGTCAGACCAGCCGGACAAGCTCCTGTACGACAAGGCCATGCAGGCGATGAAGAAGGGCAAGTATGACGTGGCCCGGCTGGACCTGCAGACGCTGCTGAATACCTATCCGGATTCCGAATACGATATGCGCGCCAAGCTGGCCGTGGGGGATACCTGGTTCAAGGAGGGCGGCTCGGCTGCCCTGACCCAGGCTGAGTCCGAATACAAGGATTTCATCACCTTCTTCCCCAATACGCCGGAAGCAGCCGAGGCGCAGATGAAGGTGGGCGACATCTACTTCCAGCAGATGGAGAAGCCGGACCGCGATCCGCAGAATGCGGTGCACGCGGAGGAGGAATACCGGAAGATGCTGGAGGATTTTCCGGACTCTCCGCTGATCCCGCGCGCCAAGCAGAAGCTGCGCGAAGTGCAGGAGGTTCTGGCGCAGCGGCAGTTCGAGATTGGCGAATACTACGCATCGCGCGAAAATTGGGCGGCATCGATTGCGCGCCTGCAAACGGTGGCTGACAGCTATCCCCTCTTCAGCCGCAACGACGAAGCACTCATCACCATCGGCGATGCCTATGCGAATCAGGCACAGATGGCTTCGCACCTGAGGCTCGCCCCCAAAGCCAAGGCCGAACTGATCAGGTACTACGACGATCGCGCAACCCAGGCCTGGGATCGTGTCGTGACGCGGTACCCGCTCGCACCGCATGTGGAAGATGCGAAAGATCGGCTGATCGCCATGGGGCGCAATGTGCCCGATGCCAGTCCGCAGGCCCTGGCGGAAAGCCAGGCAGAGGAAGACAGCCGCGTTAGCGTGAAGCTGGGTGCGCGAACCCTGCAGTTGGTGGGACGCGGACCAAACACGGTCAAGGCGGCGCGGGTCGGCGAACCTTCGCTCAACAGTCCGGCGCCGGTCCTCCCCAACCAGATTACGCAGCAAACCAGGGATGCTTACGTCGCAGCCATCAAGGGTCAGCCGATTCCCGAGCCAGCAGCCCCCGCCGCGCAGACCGCAGCTGCACCGGCTCCGGCAGCTGCCGAGGCCTCGCCCGCATCCGGCGGAGCGCTGACGCTGCAGGAGGTTCCGGATGCTAACGGGTCTCCGGGCAGCACGGTCACGGTGGAAGTCCCCAACAGCGGCAGCAGCGGAGGCGGGTCGGCCGCTCCTGAAGGTGCGCCCGGCGGTGCTTCGCCAGCGAACAATGCCATTCCGCACAGCAATGCCGAGCCCCTGGCGGTGCCGGTAGGCCCGACCAACAACCAGCCGTTGCCCGCGGTCGACAAGCCTGCAGAGGCTCCGCAGCAGGTCAATCAGGTTCCGGCGGGGGCTGCCGGCGCTCAGGTGAATACCGGAGCCAACGCCAGCGGCAAGCCCACCACCAAGAAAAAGAAGGAGCCCTACGACAAGAAAGACGAGTCGTCGAGCAAGCACAAAAAGAAGACCGGGCTGGACAAGGTGAATCCGTTCTAACCGAACCTGAGTCAAACGGAGAGGCCGCCCGCGGGCGGCCTTTCTGCTGGGCGTCGCTTCCCTGCCTTCGCAGTCTGCAGGGAAGGCGGAAACGTTATATGGTGAAAAGTTGGAAACCAAGCGCACGACGGACGATATCTTCTTGAAAGAACAAGACAAGGCGGACACGCAGCCAGCGCGGCGGGAGCTGCCCAAAGCTTATGATCCGGCAGCCATTGAGGCGCGCTGGGCAGAGTATTGGGTGCGTGAGCGGCTCTTCGAGGTAAAGACTCCCGACTCGGCCGCGCTCGAGAAGCTGCGTGCCGAGGGCCACGATGTGTATACAATCCTCCTGCCGCCTCCCAACGTCACTGGCCGTCTGCACATGGGCCACATGCTCAACCAGACGGAGATGGATATCCTTACCCGCTGGCGGCGCATGCTCGGCGACCTGGCAGTGTGGCTGCCCGGCACGGACCATGCCGGCATCGCCACGCAGATGATGGTGGAAAAGCAGCTGGCGTCGGAAGGTACCTCGCGCGAGCAGCTCGGCCGCGAAGCGTTCGTCGAACGCGTGTGGCAATGGAGGCAGCACTACGGCGGGGCCATCCTCGACCAGATGAAGCGTCTCGGCGCCAGCGTGGACTGGTCGCGCGAGTACTTCACTATGGATGAAAACCTCTCCGTCGCCGTGCGCGAGGCTTTCGTCACCCTGTACGAGCAGGGGCTGATCTATCGCGGGATGTACATCGTGAACTGGTGCCCCCGCTGCCAGACCGCGATCAGCGACCTCGAAGTAACCCACGAAGAGCAGCAGGGCAAGCTGTGGGAGATTCGTTATCCCGTGGTGCACGCGCCCGATGAATTTGTAACCGTAGCCACCACGCGCCCCGAGACCATGCTGGGCGACGTTGCCGTTGCCGTACATCCCGAGGACGAGCGCTACCGGCATCTGCACGGAAAAATGCTGCGCCTGCCGCTGGTTGGTCGCGAGATCCCCGTCATCACCGACGAATGGGTGAGCATGGAGTTCGGCACCGGCGCGGTTAAGGTGACGCCCGCGCACGACCCTAACGACTTTGCCATTGGCGAGCGCCACAGCCTGCCCGCAATTTCGGTGATGGACGAAACCGCCCACATGACTGCCGAGACCGGAGCCTATGCCGGCGTCGACCGATATGACGCGCGCAAGCGTGTTCTTGAAGACCTCGAAGCACAGGGACTGCTGGGCGCTGTTCGCGATCACGTCAACGCCATCGGCAAATGCGATCGCTGCAAAACCGTCGTCGAGCCGCGCCTGTCGACCCAGTGGTTCATTAAGATTCAGCCGCTGGCCGACCGCGCCATCGCCGCAGCCGAACAGGGCTACATCCGCTTCACGCCCGAGCAGTACGCAAAGACGTATTACGAGTGGATGCGTAACATCCACGACTGGTGCATCTCGCGGCAGCTCTGGTGGGGCCATCGCATTCCGGCGTGGCACTGCGGCACGTGTAAGCAGATCACCGTGGCGCGCGAGACTCCCACACAGTGCGCGCACTGCGGCAGCGCGGCTCTGACCCAGGAAACCGATGTGCTCGACACCTGGTTCTCCTCGGGGCTGCTTCCCTGCTCGGTCTTCGGCTGGCCGCGGCACACGCGCGATCTGGATGTCTTCTATCCAACGCAGCTGCTGCTCACGGGCTTCGACATCCTCTTTTTCTGGGTGGCCCGCATGATCATGCTCGGCTGCTGGTTCACCAAAGACGTCCCCATGCTCGACGGCTCCGACCGCGAACTAAGCGAGACCGTTCCCTTCCGCGATGTCTACATCCATGCGCTGGTACGCGATGCGGACCGCCAAAAGATGTCCAAGACCAAGGGCAACGTGATTGATCCCATCGAAATCGTTGAGCGCTATGGGACCGACGCCGTGCGCTTCACTCTGGCAGCAATGGCGTCGCCCGGAACCGACATCGCCTTCAGCGAAGCGCGCACCGAGGGCTATCGCGCCTTTGCGAATAAAATCTGGAACGCCGCCCGCTTCATCTTTATGAACGTCGAGCGCGGTCGCGAAGCCGGGATCAGCTTCGACCGGTTGCTGCTCGGAGGCATGCCCACGGTTTCCGCTGACGCTCCGATCGAGGCGCGCTGGATCGCATCGCGGTTGAACTCCGTGGCCGCCGAAGTGAATGATGCCCTGCGCGAATATCGCTTCCACGAAGCCGCCAGCCTGGTCTATCAGTTCTTCTGGGGCGACTTCTGCGACTGGTATCTGGAGATCGTGAAGCTGCGTCTCGACTTCAGCGACCGTGCAGACAAGGCCGTTACCCAGACCGCGCTGACCACCCTGCTCCAGACTTTCGTCGCTGCGCTGTGCCTGCTGTCTCCCTTCATGCCCTTCCTGACCGAAGAGTTGTGGCACGCGGTTTACGATGGTGAGCCGCCCGCGAAGTCCATTGCGCTCACGCGGTATCCGACGGCGACGACCGGGGCCGTCGGCGCGCAGGTTGAGGCTCAGATGGCTTCGCTGCAGGATCTGATCGTCGCTGTGCGGGCCTTGCGCAAGGATTTGGGAGTCGAAGAGAAAGCATCAGTCCCCATCCGTATCCACGCTGCGAAAGATGGCCTGGCCTTTGCTCAGAACACGGAAATCATTCAGCGGCTCGCGCGTGTGTCGGAGATTGAATCGGTCGCGGCAGTAGCCGAGGGTGCGGCCGTCCGTTCCACTCCGCAATTCGACGTGCAGGTAATTTACCAGAAGAAGATCGACGTTGCCGCCGAGCGGGAGCGACTGACAAAGGAGCTGGCCCGCTACGAGAAGGAAACCGCGAACGCCGATCGGCAGCTTGGCAACGAGAGCTTCCTGAGCAAGGCGCCCGCGCCGGTCGTCGCAGGACAGCGCAAGCGGGCGGCGGAGCTGACGGTTTTGATCGAAAAGACGCGCAAAGCGCTTGAGGAGCTGGGGTAGACCGCATGGAATGGAAGAGCCGGCGCATCGAAGCCATTCTGGAACAGGCGCTCGTTGAAGACAAAGCCACCAGCGACCTGACCACAGCCGTCACCATCGACCCGTCGCTGCGTGCTGCCGCCACCGTGCTGGCGAAGGAAGACTGTGTTCTCTCTGGGTTAGGTTGCATTCCGCGCTTTCTGGAGATATTTGCACGCCTCGACGGGCGCAGCAGCGGCCGCTTTGAGGTCGTCAGCCATCCTGAGATCTTCGATGGAGTGCGCCTGCGTAAAGGCCAGGCCATCGCCGTCATTCGTCACAATGCCCGTGTCATTTTAGGCTGCGAACGGGTCATATTGAACCTGATGCAGCGCATGAGCGGCATCGCAACGCTCACCCGGCACTATGTCGATGAAGTGGAGGAGACCGGCGCTAAAGTTCTGGACACCCGCAAAACCATTCCCGGCCTCCGTATCCTCGACAAGTATGCGGTCCGCTGTGGAGGTGGTGAAAACCATCGCATCGATCTCTCCGACGGCATTCTCATCAAGAACAATCACATTTCGCTCGGCGGCGGCATTGAGAAAGTAATGGAGCGTGCAAAGCAGCTGCGCAAGGCAGGCCAGACCATCGATATCGAGGTGCGCAATATGGAGGAGCTGGCGCTGGCCCTCGACCACGGCGCCGAGTCGCTGCTGCTCGATAACATGACGCCGGCTGAGGTAAAGAAAGCCGTGGGGGCTGTGCGCGAGCGCGGCCTGGATATCCCGATCGAAGCATCGGGCGGCATCACCCTCGAAAACATTCGTAAGTATGCTCTCGCCGGCCCCGACTACATCTCCGTTGGCGCGCTGACGCACTCGGCCATTGCGGTAGATCTGTCCATGCGAATCACCGCGGAGATCTACTAAACAGGTGGACGACGGATTCGATCTGGCCGCCCTCAATGCTGAGCTCGAGGGCACGCGCTATGCGGGCCGGCTGCATTACTTCCCTTCTATCGATTCCACCAACACCTATGCCATGCAGCAGGCCGAAGCCGGCGACGATGACGGCACTGTCTGCTTTGCCGATCGGCAGACGGGCGGCCGCGGTCGCGGCGCTCATGCCTGGGTCTCCCCGCCCCGCTCGGGCCTCTATATGAGTGTGCTGCTGCGGCCGCAGATCGCCCCTGCTGACATCCTCTGGCTGTCCCTTGCTGCTGGCCTCGCCGCGCAAACCGCGATCCGCCATCTTACCTCTCTTCAGCCCGACCTGCGCTGGCCCAACGATCTGCTGCTCGGCCGTCGCAAGTTCTGCGGTATTCTCACAGAACTGAATGCGGAGGTCACGCGCGTGCGCCACGCCGTCGTGGGCATCGGCATCAACGTGCATCAGACGCAGTTTCCGAATGACCTGAAGAACATTGCAACGTCCCTGGCGATCGAGACCGGGCGCACCTGGCCGCGTCAGGAGTTGCTGATCGCTCTGCTGCGGTCGCTCGATCGCGAAGTGACCGCCCTTAGCAGCTCGGCCGGCCCGCAGGCGGCTGCCCATCTCATTCGCGATCGCCTTGAAGCCGGATCGACGTGGATTCGCGGCAAGCGAGTCACGGTCGACGAAGGCGAGGGGTTCATGGGAACGACCGAGGGCCTCGACGAGCGCGGCTTTCTGCGCGTGCGCACCGCAGAGGGCGTGCGTACCGTGCTTTCCGGCGGCGTCCGCGAAGCGCAACAACGGAGCTGAAACGATGCTGCTGGTGCTGAACGTCAACAACACGAACACCGTCATTGCGCTGTACACCACCGCCCGGGACGGTACGACCGGCAGTTTGCGCGCCACCTGGCGCATCAGCACGCGCCACGCGCAGACCGCGGATGAATACGGCATTCTGATACAGAGCTTGTTACGTAATGAAGGCGTCGAAGCCAGTGCCATCCGCGGCATCGCCATCGCCTCGGTCGTGCCGCCGGTCGACTGGATCCTGCGCCAGTTCTGCGAACGCTATTTTGGGCATAAGCCGCTGTTCATCGAGCCGGGAGTGAAGACCGGCCTGCCCATCCTGACCGACAACCCCAGCGAAGTCGGCGCGGATCGAGTCGCCAACAGCGTGGGCGCCTTCGCCAAATATGGCGGCCCGACTATCGTCGTGGACTTCGGAACGGCAACCAACTTCGATGTCGTCTCCCGCAAGGGCGAATTTTTGGGCGGAGCCATCGCGCCAGGCCTGAATATCTCTGCCGAAGCGCTCTTTGCACGCGCCGCCCGCCTGCCCCGCGTCGAGATTCGCAAGCCTGCCAAGATGATCGGCACCAATACCATCGACAATCTGCAGATCGGGCTCTTCTGGGGACACATTGGCCTGGTCGACTCGATCCTCGAACGCATGATCGCGGAGCTGGACAGCGACACGAAATGCATCGCCACCGGCGGCCTGGCGAACCTGATCGCCCGCGAGTCGAAGTACATCTCCGACGTCGATGACATGCTGACGCTCGAAGGGCTGCGGCTCATCTACGATCGCAATCGTGTGGCGAAGCACTCCCTCCACCACCAACACGACCCCGGTCTCTGAGATCTTGGAAAACTATTTCAACTACTTCACCGAAATTGAAGAGAAGTTCCAGCATCGCCGTGGTTCCATTCTTCTTCTTTCCACGCTCGACTGGGCGCTGATTGAGACCTGGCGTGAGGCCGCCATCCCGCTCGAAGCCGTGCTGCGCGGGATCGACGCGGCCTTCGATCGTTATGACGCGCGGAAATCGCGGGCACATGGGCGTCGCATCAACGGGCTGGCCTGGTGCGCGCAGGAGGTGATGACGGCGGCGGAGGACATGCGGGAGGCGCTGACCGGTACAGCCAAAACCGAGCCCGATGCGAAGACGGCAGCCCTCGAACAGGAGCGCATCGCCGCCTATCTCGAGCAGACCGCGGCCAAACTGCGCGGAGCGAAGCTTGCCGGCCTCGCTGCCCAATCGGCAGCGGAAATCGCCGATCGCATCAAGGACCTCGCAGCGTCCGCGCGCCGGCAGGTGCCCAATCTCGAAGAACTGGAACGAACCCTCACGGTGCTCGAAGAGAAGCTGCTGACCGCCGTAACGGCCAGTTCCTCCGATGCAGAACTCACCGCATTGCACGAGCAAAGCGCACAGCAGATTGCACCCTATCGCCGCCGCATGCAGGCCCTGCAGATTCGGCAAATTGAGCAGCAGTTCCTACACAAACGCCTGCTGGAACAATATGATCTCCCGCGCCTGAGCCTGTTCTACATGAGGCAGGAGTGAAGCTGCACATCGAAAAACTGATCTACGGTGGTGCCGGATTGGCGCGTGCCGAAGGCAAAGCGATATTTGTTCCCTTCACGCTGCCGGACGAAACCGTCGAAGCCCATCTGACCGGAGAAAGCCGCGGCTACGACACTGCGGATCTCGACGCCATACTCCATCCCAATCCGGCGAGAACGCTGCCGCCCTGCCCGTACTTCGGAAAATGCGGGGGCTGTCACTACCAACACGCCGAATATCCCGCTCAGGTGGAAATGAAAGTGGCCATCCTGCGCGAGACGCTGACCCGCGCCCGCGTCGCAACCATTCCCCAAATTGTTCCGGTTATAGGTGAGCCCCTCGGCTATCGCAACCGAGTCCGATTGCATGTGCAGAAAAATCCTTTCTCCCTCTGTTACAAATTGCACAACTCCCACGTGAACTTGCCCGTGGTCACCTGTCCCATCGCCGCGCCTGCTCTCCAGCAGGCAATTGCAACGCTGATTCGCGAGGGGCACAGTCTCGAGCTCTCGAACTGGGTTCGTGAGATCGAACTCTTCGTCAATTGCGACAATTCCTCCATGCTGATTGCCCTTTGGACGGATATGAAAACGGCCCAGGCCACTCGTGCCCTTGAAGACTGCTGGCCGCGTTTGTGCGAACTGCTGCCCGCCCTCGCCGGAGGAGCTGTCTTCTCTTCGGAGAAAGGCCGGCGCGCCGACAGAATTGTCGCTCAGGCCGGTACAAATTCTCTGCAATATGCCTGCGGATCGCGACAGTATCAGGTAGGTGTCGGGTCTTTCTTCCAGGTGAACCGCTTCCTGATCGAGCGGCTGATCGATCTGGCGACAGACGGCGAGGCGGGCACAACCGCATGGGATCTTTACGCAGGCGTGGGTCTTTTCTCCCTGCCGCTGACCTCGAAATTCACGACTGTCGCTTCAGTCGAATCCTCCGGGAGTTCCGTTCGCGATCTTCATCACAACCTGCGCGGTACCCGGCACCGGGTTGTGCAGGCGGATACGGCCGACTTCCTGCGCCGCGCTGCCGAACGAGGGGAATCCGCCCCCGACCTCGTCGTTGTCGACCCGCCGCGGGCTGGACTCGGCCAGCAGGTAACGGCAGCGCTCGGAAAACTTCGCCCGCGCAAGATTACTTACGTTTCCTGCGATCCAGCCACGCTCAGCCGGGACCTCGCGGCGTTGCTAGAATCCGGCTATCGCCTCACAAGGATGCATCTGGTGGACCTTTTTCCCCAGACCTTTCATCTCGAAACCGTTTCGCATTTGGCTCTGGACTGAAGAACTGCTGCGCACCTGAGGCGACCGCTCCTATGGCCGCCGTTGCCAGTCCGCACATTTCCACCCCTCCCCGCGATTGCCGTCCCTCCGTTCCATCCAATTCCGAGCGAGCAGGTATCCCCTTCCCCGCTCTCCTTGTAGCGGTTTGCTTTAGTGCGGGAATTCTGGCCGCGCAGTGGACGTGGTTCCGGCCCGGATTGTTGCTGGCAGGCATTCTGCTGTCATTGCTGCTGACCGCCGTCGCGGCGATCCGTGCAGAGCGGTTGGCCTACGCGGCTGCGGCTCTACTCTGCACACTGCTGGGCAGTTTCTGTGCCGAGGTCGAGGCCCGGCCACCAGCACATATGCCCCTCGAACAAGTCGCTGAAGGAACGCCGGCTCCGACGCCCTCCGCCCGCCGGTCCGGTGTACCGGCTATTCATGAAATTCGCGGCCGCATTCTCCGGCTGGGCGCGACGCGGCTTGCTGATTCTCTTGCGCCCTATTCCGAAAGGGTTCGCGAAGAACGCAGCCGGCAAATGGATGTGCAGGTAGTCGCGGTGGACGGTACCCCACTGCCCGCTCCCGAGGGCCTGCGCCTGACCATTTACGCGCCCGCGGGCGCAGCGTTTCCCCGCTTCAGCTGCGGAGAAGAACTGCACGGACAGGTTGGCATGCATGTCGAGGAGCGCTTCCTCGATCCCGGTGTCTGGGATGGTCGCGCCTGGCTCGAGCAGCAGGGCATCAGCGCGCTGGGCAGCGCTCACGCCGGCGATGTATTCCTCACGCCTGCCCGTCGGCGGCCATCGTTCTCCTGCTGGCTGCACAGCGCGCAACAGGCAGCCAGCGAACGCTTGGTCGTGTTCGCAGATGCGCCCGCGCCAGCATGGGTGCCTGCCGCATTGCAGCTTTCGCCCGATGAGGCAGCCATGCTCACCGCCATGCTCACCGGCGATCGCACGCTGCTGGGCCATCGCCTGCGCGCGGGCTTCGAAAGCACCGGGTCATTTCACCTGCTGGTAGTTTCAGGAATGCACCTGGCGATCTTCTCCGGGCTGGTCTTCTGGGTCGCCCGGCGCCTGCGCCTTCCGCGCATCGGAGCATCGCTGGCGACCATTGCGCTGTCGCTGGCCTATGCGCTGTTCACCGGCTTTGGCCAGCCGGTGCAACGCGCATTCTGGATGCTCACCATCTATCTGACCGGCCGCCTTCTGTGGCGCGAGCGCCGCCCGTTGAACGCCGTCGGATTGGCCGCGCTGGTCATGCTGGTGATCCATCCCGCAGCCCTGTTGGACGCCGGCTTCCAGATGACGCTGCTCTCCGTATTCGCGGTGGCTGGAATCGCCGTCCCCTTCGCCGAAAAGACCTTCGGACCCTATCTGCACGCAACCCGGAATCTCTCGCTTCATCCTCTGGACCCAACGCTCCCTCCGCGGGCGGCGCAGTTTCGCGTCACTCTGCGCATGTTTGCAGAAGCCCTGCAGCCCCTGACCGGGAGGTGGCTCGCCCAGCGGGTGATGCCGCGCGCGCTGAGGTTGACTCTTCAGATCCTCGAACTCCTCGTGACCTCACTCTCCATCGAGTTACTCATGTTCCTGCCCATGGCGCTCTATTTCCACCGCATCACCGCCGAGGCTCTGCCGGTCAACATCCTGATTGTGCCCCTCCTTGGCATTCTTCTGCCCCTTTCGCTAACCACCCTCATGCTTGTGGTGATCGTACCGCAGGCCGCTTTCATTCTCGGCACGCCCCTGGCCCTCCTGATCCACGGAGTCAGCGCCCTGGTGCGGTTCTTTGGGGGCCTTCGTTTCGGCGACGTCCGCATCCCGGCGCCTCTTCCCCTCGCCATTGCAACGGCGGTCGCCCTCAGTGCCGCGGCGCTTGTTCTGATTCGGACAAGGCGGTTCGGTCTGACGGCCACTGCAGTACTGCTTGCCCTGTCCTCGGCGATCATCGTCTGGCCGCGTCCCGTCATGCATCGCACCGGCGTGCTCGAAATTTCCACCATCGACGTTGGTCAGGGCGATTCCCTGCTGGTCATTTCTCCGCATGGCAAAACCCTGCTGATCGATGCAGGGGGCATCGTGGGCCCGGGCGAACTGAGCGGGAACACCAGCAGCCGCCGTGTTTCGAATTTCGACATCGGCGAAGACGTGGTATCCCCGGTCCTGTGGTCGCGCGGTATTCGACGACTGGACGCGGTAGCGATCACCCATGCCCATGCCGACCACATCGGCGGAATGTCGGCCGCCGTGGCGAACTTCCATCCGCGCGAGTTGTGGATCGGCATCAATCCGCACTCGGCGCTGTACGATGCGCTGCTGGAGGAGGTACGCCAGGCGCACACTCGAGTACTGCGCCACACCGCCGGCGACGTTTTTGACTTCGATGATGTGCAGGTGCGCGTGCTGGCGCCGCGGCCCGACTATCATCCGGCAGCGACGCCCGGCAATAATGACTCGCTGGTGTTACAAATGCGCTGCGGAAGCTCGACCGCCCTGCTCGAGGGAGACGCCGAGGCGCCCAGCGAGGATCTCATGCTCGAAGAGGGTGGCCTTCACGCTGACTTCCTGAAAATCGGACACCACGGCAGCAGAACCTCCACCACGCCCGCCTTTCTCGCCGCCGTCTCGCCATCGTGGGCGGCCATCTCCGTGGGGCGGCGCAATTTTTACGGTCATCCGCGCCATGAGGTTCTCGAACAGCTGCAGGCGGCGCATGTTCGTAGTTACCGCACCGATTTGCTTGGCATGACCACCTTCTACCTGAACGGGAAGAATGTGCAGGCCGGAGTGTGGGCCGCACAGCAGCAGTGATTTAGACGCGGCGCGCCGCCGATTCCAGTGCATCGCAGGCTGCAACCACCCCGTTTTCAGCCGCAATTTGCCCCGCGACCCCGCGAGCTCTCTCTGCATAGCTGCTGTCCGTCATCAGCTTTCTGATGAGCTCCGCCGCGGGCTTAGCCTGATAATGATTCCGCCCCAGTACCTCCGCCACACCGAGGCGGTGCACGCGCCGTGCGTTGTCAGGCTGATCGTGGCTGTAGGGCATCACCAGCATGGCACGTCCCGCGCGAAGAGCCTGCGCCGTCGTGCCGATGCCCCCCTGGTGGATGATCACCGAGGCGCGTGGAAATATCTTCGAGTAGGGCGCGTAGCTCGCGATGCAGATGGTGTCCGGTAGCCGGCGCTTCGGCAGATTCCTGTCGTCTGCGCCGACCAGCAACACCGCCCGCTGCCCCACAATCTCTGCGGCCTGTGCGCTCTGATCGTAAAAGTCGCCCGCATGCATGACCGCCGCCGAACCAAGGGTGAAGACCAGCGGAGCCGGCCCGGAATCGAGAAACCGATCCAGGGCGGGCAGCTTTCCCTGGTCGCCCGCGCCGTCGTGGAAAACGAACCCTGTGACTTTTGCAGACCGCGGCCAATCCGGTTGCGCATCGCCCATGACCGCCGAATAGAGCGCAAGCACCAGGCGCTCCGAGTGCTTCGCATCGAAAATCGGATCTTTTCCCCGCGCAAGGCCCAGTTCCCGCCGCAGCGCATAGACCGGCTCCGGCCATTTACGCGTGACCATGCGGGCGAAACGCGCGACCACGTGGCCCAGACCCGGCAGAACCTCCTGCGCGCGCGCCAGCGTCGGATAGGGCGGCAGCACCGGTGGGTCGTACGCCGAGAAGAACGAAAACGGCGCAAGAACATAGGACGCCCAGGGCGTTCCGGTGATTTCGGCAACGATCGGCCCCGCGTAGGCAAGCTCGCCCGTCACCAGAAGATCGGTACCGCCATTCGCCTCCACAGCCGCCCGCAAATCCTTGTAGCTGTCGCGCAGCGAAGGAAACAGAAACTCGCGAAGTCCGGTCTCGGTGCCATGCTTGATGTCGTAGATCATCGCGATCAGGCGCGTGTCCATGGGATCCTGATCCGGCCTGACCCGCGCGAAGCCGATGCCCAGCGGTTCGACCTTCTCGCGAAACATGTCAGGCACCGCAAGGATCGGCTGATGCCCGCGCCGCTTCAGCTCCAGTGCCAGCGCGATCAGCGGATTCACATCGCCGAAGGTCCCATAGGTGGAGAACACAATTCTCATTGGCCGTTTTCTAGAAGCTCGCTTCGAAGGCCCGGAATCGGCGCGCCAGTTCCCACTCCTGCTGCGCCTTCTGGCTGGCATGCACCAGCGCCGCGCACGCCCCGGACGGGGTGGCTTCGCCCAGCTGGCCTCGGCAGGCGGCCACCGCCATGTCCAGCTTCTCCGGCGTCCTGCGTTCCCACAGGCTCGCGCCCGTCAGGAAGCTGTGCTCGATCGAGGTGCGAACCATCAGCTTGAAGTCGCGATAGGTCAGCGGATAGGTATCCGCCGCCCGCACATATTCGTGGGTCAGGTCGATGCGCGAAACACCTTCGTCATCCGTGGAGAGCGCCACCGGCACTCCCGCTTTGCGGTAGAGCATGAAGGGATGATCGCCTCCCTTTACGTTGAGGATGACATCGTTGCTGGTCAGGTTGATCTCCACCATCACGTGCCGGTCCGCCATCTCCTTCATCAGCTCCCAGGGCCGATCCTCGTACATGACGTCCACCCCATGGCCGATCCGTTCTGCGTGCCCCTCTTCCACCGCCGAGCGGATGTGAAAGGCCAGTCCGTCCGGAGGTACCATCCCGGCAGCGAGTTCACCGGCATGCAGAGAAATGTGCACCTGCGGATACTGTCTGTGCAGAAAATCGAGCATGCGCATCTGTAGTGAGTAGTCGCGCATGGAGACATAGCCGTCCTCCGGCATAACGAAGTTGATCCCCACCACATCTGGATCGCCGGACGCTACTTCAAGGCCCAGCAGCGTCTGGGCGAAGACCTGCTCCGGCGGAAATCCGCGCAGTACCTGATAAATGAAACGCACCGTGACCCGGCACGCCGGCGTCGCATCCGGCCGCCCGCAGCGCTCCAGCGTATCGCGCTTCCGTTCCACGTCGGCAAATTCAGCCCGATTGCTGTCGACCGCGGCATGGAAACTCGCATCGGCGAGAAGTCTCTGCCGTATCTCCGCCATCGCAGAATTCCACCCCATCGTGCGCGCCAGAGCCGCCACACTCTTGAAGTCCGGAGTGAACATGAGCTCCAGATACTGCTCGTTTTGTGCCGCCGCGCGCGCAGCTATCTCGTCCACCCAGTCGCCCGCAAAGCGCTTGTCGTCGCCGAAGCGATCGAAGGTGTCAAAGAAATGGTCGTGTCCGGACTCGCCGGTCACCGGCACGAAACTCCGCATGGAAAGTGCATCGACGAGGTCGTCGTAGAGGTGCTGATCGCCGGGAACCTCGGTCGCGGCCTCCTCGCCGCTGGGGCAATCGGGCGCATGATGATGGTCATCGAACCGCAAATGCACCGGATCCACGCACTCGCCGTCCTCACCCGCCTCGCGAATGAAAGTCTCGGCATAGACCGCCCCGCTGGTGTGAATGTGCAGATCGGCGCCTTTGGGCATGCGGTAGAAAAAGGCGCGCAGCGCGGCCGGACCCTCCCGGCGGGCCTGGTCAAAAGCTCGACCGGCGCGTATTTCCCCGGCGGATGCAGCCTGAGCAACCAGGCGAACCGAACAGCAGCTGAGCAGCAGAAACGCGAGAGAGACGGCGCGACAACGTCGGGTTAGGGGCATGAGCATCGTTTCGCGAGGCAGTCGAACGGTGCGACAAGTGTATCCGACACCCGAACCTGCGAGGGTGAATGTTCGCAGAATGCCGAGCCCTTCAGGGTCGCTCCAAGTCAGAGGAGCCGTTTGTTATACTGACTGAGGTTGATGGACGAGCGCGGTTACTTCTCTCCCGCAGTTTCTGTTCGATCCCCTCTGCGCTGGTTTCCTCCGGCGGCCAGGTAGCTCAGTGGTAGAGCGCGGCCCTGAAAAGGCCGGCGTCGGCGGTTCGATCCCGTCCCTGGCCACCACAAAATCAATAACTTAGCGGAAGCCCAGAACGAGGGTTTTCGGTCGTGGGAACAATAGGGGAACATCCTCCAGC